>Ga0105046_10003991_pt1 | contig 23487 bp, 17 predicted proteins | sample MAT03_FD_78385 | JGI IMG/M metagenome (GOLD analysis project Ga0105046, IMG submission 78385) | Freshwater microbial communities from Lake Fryxell liftoff mats and glacier meltwater in Antarctica - MAT-03 (megahit assembly) | ecosystem: Environmental > Aquatic > Freshwater > Ice > Liftoff...
AAAGATGTTTTTCAGGTGCTTGCTTACGGCTGGCACTTCTACGCCAAATAATTCTGCCAACCGTTTTTGGGTAAGCCAAAAGGTTTCACCCGAATACATCACTTCTACCTTTATGTTCCCTTCAAGTGAATTATAAAGGATGATGTCTGATGAGTTATTTTTTTCTTTTGCCATGCTTTATTCTTCAATGATATTTTCAGTGATGGGTTTCATAAATACTCAATATCCGTATGATGTTTTTGACTCAAACAATTCTACTTCTTCCGAATCAATTACGGCATCCATTTCGGTTAATGCTTTTCTGTCAACAATATCTTCATTGGAAATTAGGTTTCTGAAATCCTTGCTCAACCAATCAGAATTCCAAATCGGAATTTTTGAATCGTCAATTTTCTTACACAACCTTTCATCGAATGGGATTTTATCGTCAATTTTGAGAGTGATTCTTTGCAACCAAATCTGCAAATGTCCAGTGTTGGGTATTTTGTCAAATCGTTTTATGATTGAATCCAGAATTTCTTTCTTAACAGGCTTTGATTTTATCAAATTTAATAGCTTGCTCAGTATAGCAGCGGCAATCGGATAGGTTTTCGGATTCTTGTAAGCAATATCAATCAGTATGCTGATTAAAACTGGAATGTTTTGCCTTAATCTTTTTATGGGTTTAATTTTATCAAAGTAATTACTGAGTTCTGTAACTAAAGTTCCAGAGTTCGGAAATTTCTGAGAGAGGGAATGAATCACCAACAAATTCTCTTGAAGTTTAAATGGCTTTCTTTTGTTCGCAAGCCAAAAGTATTTGTCGGGTTTAATAGAATCCTGAACAACATTATTTGACACCAAAGTTTTTTGAGAATTCAATTTCATTCCTAAGTCAATCAGTATTTCAGTAATGTTTTTTAGAATAAGCTCTGCTACTTGTGGATTATTTGCAAAAACTCTGTAATCATCCCTATATCTGATTATTTGAAAGTCTGTTACTCCCAACTTATCTATTCTATTCGATAGTTCAAGGTCTGCAAAACCAAGAACCATTTCTGCAATAAAATCCATTAGAACACTTCCTTGTGGAATTCCATTTGTTTGTCCGAATGCCATGTCTTGCAATTGCCAATCAATTAAGTTGCCAATAAGCTTCTTATCATCTCTCTTTGACTTACCCTCTGCTTTTCCGTGTAAAACCCAAACAATTGAATGTGTATAAAGTGAACCATAACAGTCGGAAATATCGGTATGTAAAACATATTCGTAATCCAAAGCCAATTCAATTGACTTCTGCTCAATCTCTCGCCACCAATTAAATATGCTTGTTGCTTTGTCAGAATTTATTCCTTTTGATTCAAGCGGCAAACTGAGGCAAAGGATTTTTTTATCCTTTCTGAAATCTTCAAATCTTTTGAGGATAGTATTCCAATTTTCTTTTGTTGTAATCTGATTTATTAGCGACACATAAATAGCAGGGTGAATTAACTGGAATGGCCTGTATGCAAATTTCCCGTCTTTATTGTTGAGAAATTTATAATTGACATCCTCAAAATTGTCGGGTTTGGCAGGAAGTTTTTTCCCTGCCGCATCTGTTGTTGTTCCATAAAAATCAGAAAGAAGCTTAGCTCCAATTTTCTTTGAAACCTTGTTGATTAAATTTTGCAAAGAAAAATAAATCGGAAGGTCAAAGTTGTAGTAGCTTTCTTCTTTGAGAAAAAAGCGTTTAGCTTTTACTTCGTTGTATTCTAATATACTGAATACTTCAAGCTTCTTTTTTTTTACTGTTGATTTCATTTAAGACCGGGTAAAAGTTTTTGTAACCATTCAAACTGTTTTGCTTCGTTTGCTGGTTGGTTCCAACTGCCTTTGTATTGTTGTATATAATCTAATGCTTGTCTTATTCCGGGTCTTCTGCCTGCAATGCTGTCTAGTGTTTTCAAAAACCTCTCGTAAGTATCTTCATTACCCCAATAAATCAAATTGATGATGTCTTTTTCCATAAGGTAAGATTCAAGCGGATAACCTGCTCCTGCGTTCCAATGCTTGCACAAACGAATGGTGTTGCGAATTACATTGTTGCCGTATTGCGTATTTTTTGAAGCCAAACTATCATTGATGTCGTTGGGTGTTGTGCTTCTCCAAGAATCGCCTGAATCTGGGATGTAGTATGATTTGCCGCTCAAATAATATTCTTCGGTGTAGGCTGGCACAATGTCAAACATGATGTGATTCAGCAATAACTTAATCGCAGGAAAATCTTTTTTGGAAACTGAATTTGGATAGGCTGCTAAAACAACATCTAAAATCCATTTGCGATAAGTGCCGGGTGTTTTTCTTCCCTCACTTGTATTGAAAATTACCATTAAGTCAACATCCGAATTTGGGTCGTATTGCCTTGGTAAGATTGTGTTTCTTGTGAATGAACCAAAACGGACAAACTCTTTAATATTATTGCCCAATTTGTCTTTCAATATTTTTTCTAATTGCCCAACAGATGCTTTTATTTTTTCACGTTCGGTTTCGTTGTGAGAAAGCACTAATTCGTTTTGCGAAAAGGTTACCAATTTGCTGTTTATACTCATGATTCTATTTCTTTTAAAAACCAGTTGTCTGTTTCAGGGTCTTTGCTTTCAATGGCTTTTTTCGCCCACTTTCTAGCATAGCCTGGAATTTCGGGCTTTTCGCTTTGGTCAAACAGGATTACTGTTTTGCTTAATTGTTCTACTTGTGTTTTATCGCAATCACTTAAAAAGTAGCAACTTCTAATTTCTTTGTGCAAAGCCAAATATTTTTCAGCTGCTTCTTTGTGTTTAGCTCTATAGTTTTTGCCTTCTCCTTCGTTCCAAATCAATAATGCAATAGTTCCGAATAAACCTACTGCAGAAAACCATTTGTCTGCCATTGGGTGAATGCCAATAATGCCAACTACATTTAAAACCGCACAAACCCAAATTGTGTATGTGATTAGCTGCCGCCTAAGGTCACATGATTTGAAATGACCTTTGGCAGAGTAAAGAGTTTCCTCTCCGAGTTTATTAAGTAGTTCTTTTTCTTTCATTTTATAAATCCCATAATTTGTTTAATGCTTCAACATTAGGTATTGCAAAAGTTTTTGTTGCCAACTTATCTTTGTCAAGGGTTTTTCCTTCTCTTGCTCCACCTTTTAGAATATCTGTTTGCTCCATTAATTTTAATCGCATTATACAACCAATCATTAACCCATGCCTGCAATCGTTTGGTGTGTATATAATGTATGCTGGACTGAAAGCTCCAATACTATCGGAAAAAACGTCAAGGTTTGGTATTTCTCTACTTAATCCAAAAACCATATCTCCACGTTTTGCAATTTTATATTTTGAGGTGCTTTTAGAAAGTTCCTTCGTGTATTTACCTTCCCTTAGTTGAATGCCTAGGTTTGTTACACTGTATACTTTTGGACAATAGCCCATTGTTTCTACATTGCCTTTGCTTTCTGTGAATATTTCGCCAAATGTTTTATATGCCCAACCTTCAGGCAATTTGTCTTTCTTTAATCTGTTGCCATTTGAATTCAATTCTAAATCAATGAAATATTTTTTTATTGCACTTTGATAAAGATTTTGAGCTAACAAGTTTAATTCTCTCGAAGCGTTTTCAACTTCGATAATATTCTTAATGTTCACATATTGGTTGGTAGAATTCCAAGCTTTATTTATTGTAGTGATATTCTCGTTTAAAATATCAGATAATTTATTTAGCTGTTTTGGTATTTTGGGTTGGTTGAAATTTATCTCTAAGTTTATTTCTTGCTCAACTGCTGAAATATATCTTGCTGGTGCTAAAATGTAGTTGTTTTCAATAACTTCATTTACTTTTACGTTTTTGCAAAAACCAATAACATCATTATAGGAGTCTCCAATATTTCTCCAATTATGATATGTTTCGGATATTCTTTCAACATCAACTTCGGATAGTTGCTTGTGTTTCCGTTTTATCATTACTCCTAAACTACGCCCATCAATAAAAAGGATTTCGTTTTGTCTTTCTCGAAACTTATGATTCTTTCGGTCTTTTGATAAAAACCATAAACAAGCAGGAATTTGTGTATTGGAAAAAAGTTGAGCAGGAAGGTCAACAATGCAATCAACTAATCTATTTTCAATGAGTGCCTTTCTAATATCTCCTTCATTGCCAATATTGCTGCTTAAACTAGTATTAGCTAATACAAATCCAGCAGAACCCGTATTTGATATATGAAAAAGAAAATGCTGTATCCATGCAAAATTTGCATTTGATGATGGTGGAACACCATAAACCCATCTTGCATCTTTTTGCAAAAGTTCACCACTCCAATCACTGTCGTTAAATGGTGGATTGGCAATAATATAATCTGCTTTTAAATCTTTGTGTGCATCGTTCAAAAAATTTCCTTCGTTATTCCATTTTACATTGCTGCTGTCAATGCCTCTAATGGCAAGGTTCATCTTTGCAAGTCGCCATGTGGTTTGGTTGCTTTCCTGTTCGTAAATAGAAATATGGTCGGCAGGGTTTAAAGAAAGTTTTTTGGCGTTGTTTTTTTTGTAATAGTCTTGGTGGTGCTTAATAAATTTCTCACTCTGCACAAACATTCCACCGCTTCCGCAGCAAGGGTCAAATACTCTGCCTTCATAAGGCTCAAGCATTTCAACCAATAGTTTCACTACACTTTCAGGCGTATAAAACTGTCCGCCTTTTTTTCCTTCTGCTAATGCAAATTCTCCTAAGAAGTATTCAAACACTCTGCCCAACAAATCTTTACTTTGTGCCTCTTTCGTTCCCAATGTGGCGGTGCTTACCATATCCACCAGTCCGCCAACAGTGGCCTTGTCTAATTTCTCCTGTGCATATACTTTGAGTAATACACCTTTCAAAGAAGGATTGTCTTTTTCAATGGCATCCATGGCATCGTCAATGTCTTTGCCAATGGTCGGCAGTTTGGCTCTGCCTTGCAGCCATGTCCAGCGGGCAGTAGGCGGAACATAAAAAACTTTTTCGGCTACATATTCATTTTTGTCCTCGGCGTCGGCACCATCGTATTCGCCTTTGCCTTCTTTCAGTTTGTTGTAAAGTTCTTCAAAAGCATCAGAGATGTATTTCAGGAAAATCAGTCCTAATGCCACATGCTTGTATTCGGCTGCATCCATGTTTTTACGAAGCTTGTCAGCCGCTTTCCAGAGTTTTTTCTCTAAAGGTTCTTCTACTATTTCTTTTGCTGTTTTAGCCATTATGTTTCTTATAAGAATTTTTGTTTTGGCAAGATACTTTTAAAATGTTTATTGTTAATATAAAGGCTGTCTGTTTATGGGGTGGTGGGTGGGCTTTGGTGTTCAGTAAAGATATATTGCTGAAGTGTCGGACTAATGATGATGGATATTCGTCAGCCGGGGTGGGTGGGCTGTGCGGTGGCATTTTTAGCTATTTGCAAGGTTGGCTTTGTGTCGGGGTTTTGTGTGCCTTGCAATGTGCTAAAAATAGCGTGGGGTCGTGTCGGCAAAATCATGGATGATTGTATATGTGCAGGATGTTCAATAGGGTGAAATATAAAATATGTATTGTCGAATATACGAATATCGCTAAAAAAGGTTGTCCATATATTGTTGGTCTGATTAACAGTTCATATGGCCATTTTATGCAGGATTTTTTAAATCAGGACTATAGTTGCGACAATACAACTGGTTTGCTCCTGTATTTATATCTTATTTTATGAAAATTAAATGCTGTATCGGGTAGCATGGGTTAGGTTTCTTTTTTTTACTATTGGGTATCTGATTTTTTAAAAACGATTGGTTCATACCTGTCATCATCGGCCATCTGCACCGATAGAAAATTGGGCAGCAGTAACCAGATTGCTTAATTCGCTTCATCTTTTCTATACAATTTTTTAAAATAGAAATGATAAACACTGGAAGACCCTTCCGCCATCGGGAATGCATTCACCAGCATCCATCCCTGCGAGCCGAGATAGTTCATAGCATCAGTAACAGAATTGAATTTTTTCAGTTTGCCCGTTTCCTCATCTTTCAGCCGGGTATCACCGCCTAATAATTTTCTTTCTTCGCCGAAGTCAATATCAATGGTAACCTTGTTGGATAAAAGCCTGCCAGTAGCTAACATCTTGCAATACTGCTCTACCTTAGTGGTGTCTTGTGCAAAAGTTGTTATTGAAATAAATAATAACGCAGCAATAAAAAGCTTTTTCATGTTTAGTTGTTTTGGTTAAAAAAGAAAGAATTAGTTGCTAATGGAAACGAAGGCTAAAATATAGTTCTTGTTTCACAAGTGATTACTGAAAATAAGAAATATATCCCTGTTTCGGTCAATACAAAGGGCCAGTACTATCTTTTCTCCAACACAAAATCAGTTCTTTGTAATGATAACTTGTTTAAATTCGCATAATCAAAATTTCAATATGGAACGTAAGCAGGAAGTTTTACAGGATGTAGTCATCAAGTTTGCCGGTGATAGTGGGGATGGTATGCAGATGACCGGAAGCCAGTTCACCAATAATACAGCTTTGCTCGGAATTGATTTGGCCACTTTCCCGGATTTTCCGGCGGAGATAAGGGCTCCAATAGGAACCTTACCCGGAGTGAGTGGTTACCAGTTGCGGTTTTCAAGCGACAGGGTGTACACTCCCGGTGATGCCTGCGATGTGCTGGTAGCTATGAATGCAGCCGCACTAAAAACAAACCTTACGGCTATAAAGAAAGGTGGAAAAATCATTGTGAACACAGACGGGTTTGATTCAAGAAACCTGCGATTGGCAAATTATCCCGAAGGAGTAAATCCATTGGAGAATGACAGCCTGGCCAATTACGAAGTGATAAAGATGGATGTGACGAAGATGACAAGAGAGGCATTGAAAGACATCACTATGGGGATGAAAGAAAAAGACCGGGCCAAAAATATGTTTGTGCTTGGTTTTTTATACTGGATGTATGGGCGGGAAATGAATAACACCGCTGACTTCCTCAAAGAAAAATTTGGTAAAAAGCCAGAGATATTTGAGAGCAACGTAAAAGCCATGCAGGCTGGCTATAATTATGGCGATACCACTGAAACGTTTACTACTACTTACAAAGTAGAGAAAGCAAAGATGGAACCAGGTAGTTATCGTTCCATTATGGGCAACCAGGCTGTTACGTATGGCTTGATTGCTGCTTCGCAAAAAAGTGGATTGCCGATTTTCCTCGGTTCATATCCCATCACACCAGCATCAGATATTTTACATGATTTAGCAAAGTATAAAAACTTTGGTGTCCGCACCTTCCAGGCAGAGGATGAGATTGCTGCTATTACTTCAGCAATTGGTGCAGCGTATGGTGGGGCATTGGGTGTAACTACTACATCGGGTCCGGGTATGGCATTGAAAGGGGAGGCAATGGGATTGGCGGTGATGCTGGAAATCCCCTTAATTATTATTGATATACAAAGAGGCGGCCCATCTACCGGATTGCCTACTAAAACGGAGCAAAGCGATTTGCTACAGTCATATTATGGAAGAAATGGTGAATGCCCGATGCCGGTTATTTCTGCCTCTACACCCGGAGATTGTTTTGATGCCATCTATGAAGCGGTAAGGATTTCTGTGCAGCACATGACACCGGTCATTTTTTTAAGTGATGGCTATATTGCCAATGGTGCAGAGCCGTGGAAGTTTCCAAAAGCGGATGACCTGCAGCCCATCACCATAAAGTTTAAAACAGATCTTGGCGACCATGAAGATGTATTTCAACCTTATTCAAGAGATGAAAAATTAGCAAGGCCCTGGGCTATTCCCGGCACAGCAGGATTGGAACACCGTATTGGTGGTTTAGAAAAACAAAACGTTACCGGTAATATAAGTTATGAACCTGAGAATCATCAGCTGATGGTGAAAATAAGACAGGAGAAAGTTGATAAAATTGCAGAGTATATTCCTTTACAAAAATTAGACAGTGGCACCGATAAAGGAAAAATATTAGTACTCGGCTGGGGTTCTACTTATGGTGCTATTAAAAGTGCCTGTGCAGAATTGCAGGCAAAAGGCCATGCTATCAGCCATGCACATCTCCGGTATGTTCGTCCTTTCCCAAAAAATCTTGGCGACATCATTAAGAACTTTGATACTGTTTTGATACCAGAGATCAACAACGGTCAGCTTATAAAAATTATCCGGGATGTTTATTTTGTAGATGCGAAAGGCTATAACAAAATAATGGGAGTGCCAATTACCAAAACAGAACTTGTAATGAAGCTGCAAGAAATGCTGGCTGTATAAGCAATTGATTTGTACATCATTAAACTTTTCAGAATGTGGTAAAGGAAAACCTTTACACTACCGACATGGAAGCTGTGAAAAAATACAACGATGCCCGCAAAGTTTTTTACAAATGAGACTTTCCGGCAGCTACCTGGGTGCAGATTTCAAGATTGTTTATGTATGATGCAAGATTGAAAGTGGAGCTGATTGCTCATTTACCTAAATAAAAAAGGAGGCTGTTTGCTGCCTCCTTTTATTAGTTGTGATTTTAAATTGTTTATCCTGCCGTGTAAACTTCTGTAGCATTTGGTATCATATAGGCTACAGCAAAGGCTATCATAGATAAAATGAGTCCATACATAAAAACATTATAAGCAATACGCAGATAACGATATTTTTTTGCCAGCACCACTCCCAGGAAATAATTATCCTTGATCATGCTGCTGTTCATGTAGTATTTATCGTTCAGCATTTCCGTCATACCCCAGTCGTAATCGGGCAGGCTCATATTATGAAAGTTGCCGAAGAATAACAGGTTGGTTCTTTTTGCAGCAATATCTTCTCTGGTAAAAGTGCCGCCAGATACATTGGGCCGGGTGGCCAATATGCCAAACACAATGGAGGACACACATACTATCACAATCACCGCTATGGGAATCTGCAAAGTTGGATCTGTTTGTAACCGGGGGAACAAAGCAGAGATGATAATGGAAAGAATAATAGAATTAACCGAGATAAGGATATTGGCTTTGGAGTCGGCCATCTGGCTCAGTGCCGAATGGTTTTGTGCCATGATACGAAAAACAGTAGCCATGCCCCTTTCCGACTGGCTTTCTTTTTCCTTTTTCTTTTTGGCTTCGGCGGCATCTTTAGCGGCCTCTGCTATTTTATCTTTATCTTTTTGTTTTTCCTTATCTTTTTTTTCAGGTTTCATGTCATCATTTTTTTTATCTTTTTGTTTTATCTCAGCAAGATGTAATTCTTTTACCGGCTGCAATTTTTCTTTTCCATATACGGTATGATATTTATGCCCCTCCAGGAAACGGATATTTATTTTCCGCCACTCTTTTTTGGGAATTTCTCTTCCACTAAATTCTTTAAACTCCTCCCGTAATAAAATATTTTTTTCTTTAAAATCATCGTTACCAAGATGAAATAAATCAGCATCACACATAATCCGTTCAATAGTAGTGGTGGGGCTTTGCGGAATCCGGGTGGCATTAATGCAACCCAGCACTTTATTTTTCAGCTCTTCACTGGCATCATGGACGGTTAAGAATTCAGTAGCTATTTCTATACTTCGGCTTTCATGGTCTTTAGCTACCCCGCTGGTATATCCGGTATCATGAAACCAGGCAGCCAGCACCACGGCAAACCGGTCATCGTCAGATAACTGGTGGTATTCTGCCAACTTTTCACAGGCAGCCACTACTTCTTGTGTGTGCTGAAGTGTGTGAAACCTGATACTTTTGCTAAGTTTGTTTGTTAATAGGTCTGTTACAAGTGTCCGGGCCTCCTGTAAAAGGGTTATTTGATTTTCCGACATGCTATAAAGGTAACTTTTGATAAATTTAAACAAAATAAGAATAATGAGATTTTTAAATTTTCCGGCACGGTTTGTATATGTGGCTGTGCTGCTGATAGTTGTAAACGCCGGTTGCCGCCATAAAACAAAGGTGCTGAAATCTCCGCCGCACTATAATTTTTCTACACCGCTTGCGGATAAACTTGATCCGAAGCTTCAGGAAATATCCGGGATTACCTGGGACTCTAAAAATAATATCTTTCTGGCCATAGATGATGGCTCTGAAAAACTTTATATTCTGGACAAGGATACCAGGATAATAATCGCAGAATACATTTTTGGTAAGAAAGGTGATTATGAAGACATAGCTATCTTAAATGACATACCATATATTTTGCGCAGCGATGGGATGATTACGAAATTTATCAAAGACAGTACGGGTAAAGTTTTTGGACTGGAGGCCGGCACTATAGGTCTTACTGGTGTTAATGATTTTGAAACAATGTACAGCGATACATCCCGCAATGCATTGGTAGTTATTTGTAAGAATTGCGAAATGGATGATGATAAATCAGTTAGTGCATTTGCTTTTTATCCGGATTCAATCGGCTTTGATAATAAGCCTTTATTTACAATTGATGCAGCAAAAGTGGCAAGTCTTTCATCTTTCAAAACATCAAAATTACAGCCTTCTGCTGCCGCTATTCATCCCGTTTTAAAAAAACTGTTTATACTTTCCTCTGCCAGTAACCAATTAGTTATCGCCGACCTGAATGGTAAAGTGGAATCTGTCTTTAAGCTTTCTCCCAAACTTTTTCCGCAGCCCGAAGGCATAACATTCAGGGGCAACGGTGATATGTATATTTCCAATGAAGGAATAAATACAAAAGCAACATTGCTGAAGTTTGCATACGTTGCTGTCAGCGATAGTGCAAAAGCACAAATCAATAAAGCAGGCTATGATTTCTCAACCCCCGATGAAAAAATGGAATTGGGAAAGCACCTGCGTGAAATTTCAGGTATTACGTATATACCAGATAGAAATTTGATACTGGCAGAAAATGATGAGAAGGGGGACATTTTTGTAGTGGACTTTAAAAATAAAAATGGGAATAATGGAAAAATGAAATTTGGGGGAAAGGGTGATTATGAAGACATCGTTTATACTGATACAGCGGCATATATGCTGGTAGCCACAGGCTCTGTTGTACAGGTAATGACAAAAGACAGTACGCTTGCCACAAAGGAGTTTATATTGGACAGGGGTGGTGCCAGTGAATTTGAAGCCATGTACCTCGGTGCCGATGGGAAATCCCTTGTTTTGCTCTGCAAGGAATGTTCAAAAGAAAAAGATGAAGTAAGAACAGCTTACCGGTTTGACCTGGCAACGCTTACTTTTTCTGCAGAACCTTTATATAGTGTCAATATCGCCGGCATAAAAAAAATACTGAATGATGAGGAAGCAGAATTCAAACCTTCGGCAGCAGGTATCAATCCTGTTAATGGTAAATTATACATTGTAGCATCAGTAGGAAAGCTACTGGTGGTGGCCGATAAAAATGGAAAAGTGGAACAGGTAATCCGGCTCGACCCGGTACTGTATAATCAACCGGAAGGAATGACTTTTGCGCCTAATGGAGATTTATATATTTCTAATGAAGGCGGTGAGGGTATTGCTACGATATTAAAATTTACGTATAAGAAATAAGCTTGTGGGTAGCTCTAAAAACTTCTATTTTTTTATGACCTCACCTTTATTCCGATAGCTATCGGAACCTCTCCATCCTTCGACAAGCTCCGGAGAGAGGAAAAAGGTAAGTTTTTAGAGATGCCCTTGTTTATAACCGTTTCATTTTTCTTGACTGAATTTCATTCATTGTCATAAGAGAAATAATAAGCCAGGTAAAGCCCAGTGTAAATCCGGCAAGTATGTCGGTAGTGTAATGCACCCGTAGATAAATGCGGCTAAAACCAATTAACAGGATAAGCAGCAATAAAAAAATTATTATGACTTTTTGCAGATATTTATCAGTAATGGTAATAGCAGTAAACCAAATCAGCAAGCCATAAAAAGCCACACTCATAAAAGCATGTCCGCTGGGAAAACTAAAGTTAGTAATACCTTGTATTAATGGATCGGCAGGCCGTTGTCGCTGAAAAAGCCTTTTTAATGCGGACATAACGATTACATTGCTTAATGCCACTACTGCTACAGTAATAGCAAACCAGTAATTTTTTTGGCGACAGAAAATAACTATTAATAAAATATTTGCGATAATTAAAAATGCTGTGTTACCCAAAAAAGTAATCAGCCGCATTATTTGAGTAAGAGTGCCGGTTCGTTGAGGGGTAAGTGCTTCAAACACTCTTTCGTCCATAGTGCTTCCGCCTGCTATAAAAACAACCCATGCAATAAAAGAAAATAATAGCAGGGCTATAAAAAGAATAAATACTATTCTCTTTCTTCCTGGTAAGAGCCAGGTTTTTACCGGAGTATTTTTAGAAGTATAAATATTTCTCATGCAGTAAATCCCTTATGCCGAAATTAAACATTGCCTGAATATATAAGCCAGTATAAGCAATTAATAATTCAGGTTGATTTTAGTGCCAATTGAAAAATTCATTACCCTGTCTCCGGCAGCATAGCCGGCAGCACCGGTAATGACAAAAAGATTAAAGGGAACAAAATAAAAACCTCCGCCAACAGCACTATGATAAGTTTTACTTATTTCTCCCGGCACTCTTACACGACCAAAATCATAAAAAGCGGTAAGACCAAAAGGGCCTGATAAAATATACGAATCAATATCAAACAGCTTTGCCCTTAACTCAAGGCTGGCATATCCCGCACTTTTGCCCTGGTAGCGGTTATTCCTGAATCCCTGCAGATTATTATTGCCAAGTGTAATGGCCTGAAAAAATTCGTAGTGCTTGCTTAAAATGCGGCTGATACCTGCTTTGAATACCCCTACTAATTTGGAGTTATTCTTGCTTATATAAAGCGTCATGTCTGAAGAATATTTGGAAAAATTTTGACTGTTACTGATACCGGCAGTGTATACAAATTCATTATCCCAATGTATGCCCCGTGTCGGGAAAATTTCGCTGTTTCTGTTATCAAAGTGAAGGGCAAACTTTACTCCTGCATAGGCTTTTTTGCTAAAAATATTTCCTGAATCCAGGCCAACATTCTGTGGGTTCGATAAAATATTGCCTTTGGTAAATTTATAATCATTTGCATACCGGAAATAATACGGCCCAAACATCACATGAAATCTTTCTAAATACCGCATGCGGAAAAGGGCACTTATTTCTGATGTTTTATACTTCACATTGTAAAAATCATCAGGTTTGGACCCATCAATTTTTGTGTTGTTTCCTATTCCAAAAAAATTATATAGTCCGGGGTTTACCGAGTTTGCCTGCAGCAATACATCCAGGTTACGGGTAATATGGTTAAACTCTCCCCTATAATAAAACTGGTAAGCCCGGTTAAAAGTATACAAAAAAGCAAATTTTTGGTCAGAAGCATAAGGCAGGTTTCTGAAACCAAAAGTTCTTTTAGAAAAACCAATTCCGACAGAAGATCCAAAGTCTGAGTTATAGGAAACCAACAACTGGGGAAACCTTGTTGTGTTGTATTGAAACCCGGTAATAGTATTATCATTCACCGGGGGATTCAGTGAAAAACGATTTTTAGCCCGGCTTGCATTCCTGATAAAGTTTTCATCAGCTTTGATATCGTATAACAGGCTTTCTACCTGCCCCCTGAGATCAAAAGTATCATTGCCCTTGCCGCCGATTATTCTGAATTTAATCCTGGATGAAGCTGCAGAATCAATATAGAAGAGATCATCGTTATTTAATCCAAATAACCTTATTTCATGTGTTACAGCAGGATTAAAAACCCTGTCATACATAATAAAGCTGGTGTCATTCCCTCTTGCAATGGCATACACCCTTACCTGCAAGCCCTTATCGGTATTACTTACTTTAAAATATTCTCTATCATTACTGCCGATAATATTTACTTTGGTGGAGATAAAATTATAATACGCCATGCCGCTCTGAGTAAGTAAATTGCGGCGGTTGATCATTTTTTTAATAAAGGATTCACCACGAATAGGAAAAATTTCGGGCGGTAGTTTCATAACTGCTTTACGGATTACAGAATCGCTTAGAGATTCCTGTACAGAACTTATTGATTGTTTCCATTCTTCCGCATCCAGATCGGTAAGAAATATTCTGTCAAAATCTCTTGCTCCGTAACCCAGCCAGGTTACTTCGGGTATTGTTTGTCTGAATCCTTTTAAAAAAGGAAGTGTCCTTCTGGCAAAGAACCTCATTTGCACACCCCTGTTACGAAAGAAAGCCATTTCCCTTGATTTGGGAATTGGATTATATATTTTGCCTTTGCCCGTATCGCTGATACTCCACTTCCACTGATCAAAATGGCGATCAAAATCACCGATTATTATATCCAGCAACCTGGCCTTTAACGTAGCTGGTTGATTGGGCAGGTGATCGTTTTCGTCAAACATCTTACCCAATACTTTGGCGGTACTGATTGTATTAGATCCGTCAGCAGAGGGTTCCCTTTCTTCCAGCGTACACACTTTATCTGCAAACAATTTTCTGTAAAAAGAAAAAGCCGGATCGTCAGGCACAAAGAAAAGCTCGGGATTAGGTGTTTGAAGATCAAGACTTTTTACAAGAGGAGGAACAATAAATGAGCTGTAAGGGAAAGCAGCTGTATTAATTTCTGTTGCTGTCACCTTCATTATATTTCCCTGAAAAGCTTCAGGCAATATTTTTGTAAAATTTTTATTGATGCTTTTCAGTGTCCATTCTTTTCCTTTGGCATCTTTTAACCGCAACGATGTGGACTGCCCATCTCCGCCTAAACTCACTATCTTCATTCCGCCTTTTTCTTTTCTCAGGTTAAATACTTTCATGTTTACCGGCGTCTGCCATTCTTTCCGGTAATTTTCTCCCATAAATAATTTTTTCAATCCGGATACATCTGTGAATTTCGGATTGGCCGCTTTGTTAACCCTATCCTTGTATTTGGTAAATGGATCTTCTTGCACCTTAGAAGTGTCTTCTAAAAACTGTGGTGGTATTTTTGAAAAATTAAGTACAGTAGCATTGTAAGGATTTCTTACACTGTCTGTTACAGTATAAAAATTAACGGTTACGTTTTTATTATTAGATACTTCCAGTACAGAAAATCCTTGTGATTCTGTTGTGAAAAGACTTTTGCGGCTCTTAGTTACTCTTTGGTCTTTGCAGCCACCACCACTGATAATATAATTGTAACTGCTGTCTTTTATATATTGGAGATTGTGGTCATGTCCTGAAACAAAAATGATATTTGGAGCAACTGCTTTTATAGCTGTTGAAATCCGGTCAATCATTTCTGTATATGCCGGGTGACTCAGATCCTGTGGTGCACCAAACACACTTCTTGCAATAGGATAAGCCGAACCCAATATTGGTAAGGGTAAATATGCATTACGGGAAATATCTGTAAAAGGAAAAATATGTTGCTTTAAAGTAAAAAGGCCGCCATGCACACCATTGCTTTTAAAAGGATGATGACAGGCCAGTATGATTAGTTTTTTTGAATTGCGGGCTGCCAAATCAGCTATTTGCGCCACCAGTTGATCTTTTGTTTTATAACTGCAATCAGATTCTATACCTGGCTTATCGTAAGGATGTAACCACCACTGGCTGTCAAATAAAATCATTACCACATCTTTTCCCAATTCCACTAATACCGGACCCGGGCAGCCATCTTCAGGATAATAGCTTACATTTTTTTTATTTATAAAGGTTACATACAATTGCTGCCGGAGAATGGCATCGTAACCTCCGGCACTGCCGTTTTTCCAATCATGGTTGCCGGGTATCATTATTACCCTGGCGGGTTTGCCGTCGGCTACTGAAAGTTGTGAGTCAAGTATGGCTCTGTCTCTACTATAGGTAGTCGACTGGTCATCTGGCAAGCCATTTCTATAAAGGTTATCGCCAAGAAAGAGAACGGTTGTTTTTTTATCAAGGGTAATCAGGTTTCGTACAGCATCTACTACCGGGTGTTTGCCATTAGTAAGCTGTCCGGCATCACCAATCAATACTATACGTTGCGTTATAGTATCTTCCTGGGCTTTCAGACACAAATTCAGGAGCAGTAAACAACCAATCAGTACAATATTTCTTTTCATCACTTCAGAAAATTAAAGGAGGTTGATTTTTTTAAAACCGTGACAGCCCCCCAAAAATGAAAATCATTAAGGAATACCTGAAGCATCCTGCTGTTTTCATTCGCCGCCAACACCTGTAAAACGCCTAATTTACAGAAAAGTTCTTCGCTAACATCAGCCATTTCAGGAAATTTACATTTCATTTTATAATATATCTTTTTTGCCTGTAGCTGATTAGATTTTCACCCTTACCGCAAGGTTTATTGCCCGCCCATCAATAGGTGCCCATAAGGCAACAAATGACGGATGGGTGATAGTTCCGGTAAACAAAGGCTCGTTTTTGCTTTGCCGGTAATCCAGCAGGTTTTCTCCGTTTAATACAACGCTTATATGCTTGCCGAATTTTCTTTCAATCAAGCCAGCCATAAAAAAATAATCAGGTGTTTTGCTTGCATCCAGCCTGTACTGGCGGCCATTGTATGAACCTTCTAATCCTATCCGCCAATTTTCCCCTATTTCTTTCACAATGGTAAAAGCCATCCTGTTTTTTGGGGTCAATGGTATAAACTGGTTTTGCTGCAAATATTTTCTTTCGGCTATTGTGAAAGTAAACCCGGCATATAATTCCCATCCATGCAGATCAGCCTGTATATAAGTATCAAACCCTTTTGTTACAACTGGTTTTGTTGTATTGGAAAAACTTACTGTTCCGGTCGGTTGTTCCGTTGCAATGACCGGCTTGTTTATCTGTGTCAGAAAAAAAGCATGGTTGATGAAAATCTCATTACCGTCACCCCATTCCTTTTTATAATTTACCTCCGCATTGTAGCCAACAGATTTTTCTGCTTTTACAGTTGCAGCAAGCGGTTGAATATTTTCTATTGCATAATCAATAATTTGTGCACCAAGTGGGTTGGGTGTTTTATATCCGAATCCAATTCCAAAACGGGTGGCCCAATGTTCATTGAAACGGTTAAAGAAAGCGATGCGGGGTAATAAGAAATTTCCATAGCGATTGTGATAATCGTTTCTCAGCCCTGCTTCCAGTAATGTGTTTTCCTTCAGTTGCCAGGTATTTTGAATAAATGCGCCGATAGTGCTATTGCTGAAATTGTTGAGCAGAATAGTTCCGGATGATATTTTTTTAAACTTATCGCCCAACACATTTATTCCGGCTACCAAACTGTTGCTGCCATACGGAACCAGTAAAGAAACTTCTGTAAAATAATTGAATTGATTTCCTTTAAAATAATGAGTGTTGCTGGTAATGGCCCTGTTAAAAGAACTATGCCCGGCTTTAACATCCAATCTTTTGCCACCATTCATTTTTCTTTCTATTATTAATTCCTCACTGTGTCTTGCAGTTTTATTTTTTTCAAAATATTGGTGTTGTGCATTGGCTTTGCCATCAATAGCCAGCATATCTCCGCCATTGCGGTTTTCAAGTGCGGTAGAATATCCTAATATGATAGTGGTTTTATTATCCGGATAAAAAAACAACCGGGGGTGAAGTACCAGTGCATTTAGTTTGGCAACATCTGAGAAGCCATCTTTATTTACATCCACTTCTTTTTGCAAAGTATAGCCACCAAAGAAATTGTAGCCAAAATATTTATTCCGTTTGGCCACATAAATATTTGCATTGGATTCTTTTAAAGTGGTTTGGTTAAGGGTAAATGTTACATCTTGTTTTGTTGTCGGTCTTCTTGAAATAATATTTACCAAACCGCCAATAGCGCCACCTCCATATAAAGTAGAAGCAGAACCTTTGATGAGTTCAACCTGTTTTAAATCCAACGGAGGAATACTTAAAATACCAAAGCCACCACTAAATCCATCGTACAATGGCATACCGTCTCTTAGTATTTGAGTATATCGTCCTTCCAACCCTTGTATCCGTACATTAGCATTACCAGTTACTGCACTCGATTGCTGAATCTGTATACCACTTATATCGCCCAGTATACTTGCAATATTGGCTGGTTTAATGGTGTTCTCTTCATCCATTTCCTCCCGGCCCAGCACTTCTACTTTCAGCGGAGAATTTTCTATTCGCTGATTGTTGCGGGTGGAAGATAAAATGGTCACATCTTCCAGTGTTTTTTGTTCTGAGGTAAGGTTTACTTGTAGTAAAGAGTTTCCAGGAACTGTAATAACTACTTCTTTTGTGCTATAGCCAACCGAAGAGAAAGAAAGTAAATGACTGCCAGCCGATAACCTGATAGTAGCAATGCCCGTACTATCAGTTACAGAAAGTGTTTTGTTCTTAATAGAAATGCTGACAAGTGGAATGGCTTGTTGAGTAGCTGTATCTGCTACTTTTATTTTTACCGACTCCTGTCCAGATATATTACTTGTAATAAAAAGGAGCAGGGTTATTAATATATACCGGAACATTGTAGCCAAAGTTAAATTTAAAACCGGTGGAGAAGTGACCTTATTGACCCGGCACCACAATGGTTAATTAACAACCTCCCTGATAAAATTTCCATTTATGTCAAAAATAATATCCTTCCCCTTTATGGCAGCTTCAAGTTCTATTTTACCGGTTGCAAATGTAATTTTTGCCGCTTCTTTAATGGGGGCCCCATTATAATGGGTTTTAATATACTCTTTTATCACTGCAGGCAATTCAGCGGTGGCTATTTCCATCTCCGATTCTGTCATTGTACCGTTTGCTTCAAACAAAGCACTTATCTCATGGCCATTTTGTTTAAATCCTGCTTCATATTTCCCGTCTTCTTTCTCCCATTTGGGTGCTGCACCCGGAAATTGCCTGGCGAATGATTCTTTTACTGGTGAAGGAACCTTTGCGGCATCTATTTTTTGTGAGCAGGCTGTTAGCGAAACAGCGGCATATGGTATTATTAACGCTATTATTTTTTTCATATTGATAGTTTGCGAAAGACAAACCTACATCATCAATCTGAAGCAATTCTGTTGGAAATAACAAGCTACAGATTGTCAACAGATTTCAATCCGACCTTCATCCCGTTAACCATTAATCAATTGCAAAAAAGCATCATTTATGAAAAAGCAACGTTTCCTTCTGCTCCATGTTCTACTCCCTATTTTATTTTTTATTATTTCCATGGACAGGTTAAATGCTCAGAAAAAAGTTGTCAACAACACTGATTATTACGAAACCCTTCCTCAGAAAATTACTACCCGGTTATATCTTAATCAGAAATTTCTAAAATTCACTATTCCTTCCGCTAAACAAACTGATATTGAGTATAAAGCCAATACAAAACTGAATCTTGGTATAGGGGTTACGTATCACAATTTTTCAGCCAATATTTTTTATGGCTTTAAAGCCCTGAATAAGGATACGGCAAAAGGGAAGACTAAAGGCCTGGATTTGCAACTTCATTTATACCCACGCAGATGGGCTATTGATGTGATTGCTTTATTTCCTAAAGGGTATCACCTGGAACCCAAAGGCTTTGCCATAAACAATCCCAACAAATATTATTACCGGCCCGATGTACAACTCAAGCTGATAGGTATATCGGCCTACCAGGTAACTAATAAAGAAAAATTTTCTTATCGTGCAGCTATCATACAAAATGAATGGCAAAAAAAATCAGCCGGGTCTGCTTTGTACGGCGGCATATTATATTATGGAACTGCAAAAGGGGATAGTGCCCTTGTACCTAAAAGCATTGAAAATAGCTTTGCACAAAAGGGAATCAGTAACCTGAACTTTATGGCAATAGGTGTTGGTGGTGGAGGTGCTTATACATTGGTTATGGATAAACATTTCTTCATTACTGCATCTGTAGTTGCTAATCTTGACCTGACCCTTACTTCAGAAGACGGTACAGCCGGTAAAAAAAGGAAAACAAGTATTGGCCCGTCAGTAGTAGCAAAGGGAGCAATAGGTTATAACAGCCCGAACTGGGGTATAAGTGTTAACGGATTGGGTTCTGCTTTATGGTCAAAGGGAGCTTCTTCGCCTAATAAATATTATTTACCTGCCGGGGCAATACGTCTTGCAATAACTAAAAAATTTGATGTAAAGAAGAAGGGCGGGCATTAACGGGTAACCTCCATACCAGAAAATATTCATACTTTCTTCAAAGTATACAAATAGCTTTGTAGGAGATCTATTATTATGCTGCGTTCCTGTTTTGTTATAATGCTTTTTTTATTGTTTAATTCCCGGCTGTATTCACAGGCTATTGTTGCAGGAGTTGTAATCGATAGAACTTCTCAAAAACCTATTGAGTTTGCTACTATAGAATTGCTGCGGCTTCCTGATAGTGCAGTTAATAAAGCGTCTGCCACCGGTAAAAAAGGAAAATTTTCTATTGCTGATGTTTCCTTTGGTATTATAAAAAAGCAAAAAGAAGAAAAATTACAGTTTGATAATGGCGGATAAGGGTGTACTTTTTCTTAACGCAGAGCTTAACTTTTATTTGCAGCCTGGTTGACAGAAATTTGCTTTCAAATGAAACTATTGATTATAGAAGATGAGCCAGAACTGCTATCTGGTATGCTGGCTTACCTGCGTCAGGAAAATTATACCTGTGATTTTGCAACTGGTTATCAGGAAGCTATAGTAAAAACAGAAAGCTGGGACTATGATTGTATAATCCTCGACATCACATTGCCCGACGGGTCGGGATTACAAGTATTGCAGGAGCTTAAAAAAAACCATAAGAGTGATGGTGTTATTATCATATCAGCCCGAAATTCTATTGATGACCGCATTCATGGTCTTACACTCGGGGCAGATGATTACCTGGTAAAACCTTTTCATCTTTCAGAATTGACTGCAAGAGTGGCTGCTATTATCCGCCGGAAAATGTATGCTGGCAATAATATTGTTTCTTTCCAGGAAATTGTAATAGATACAACGGCTAACGAAGTATGCGTAAATGATAAACCAGTTGAACTTACTGGTAAAGAATATCAGTTACTTTTATATTTAATTGCCAACAAGCAAAAAGTAATCCCCAAAAATGCGTTGATGGCCCATCTTTGGATCGAAGAAATGGGATACGGAGAGAGCTTTGATTTTATATACACCCACATCAAAAACCTCCGGAAGAAATTACAACAACAAGGCTGTAAAGATTATATTAAATCGGTGTATGGTATTGGCTACAAACTCACTGATAAATGAAACTACAGGCACAGTATAACAGGATTACTATCATTTCCACACTTTTTATCCTTTTGATAGCTGCGGCAAGCTATTATTTCCTGCTCAGGTATGTATTAATCACTCAATTGGATGAAGCATTAAAAGTAGAAGAAGCAGAATTATATGATTATGTAAATAAATATAATAAACTACCTCAGCCAACCGTGTATAAAGATCAACGGATTTCTTTTGAGCTAACAAGCGAACCAGGAAAAAGAAGCTTTAAAAGTCTTCAAATTTTTTATAAAGAAGAAAATCAGAATGAGCTAAGCCGCCAACTGCTTTTTCCGGTTAATGTAAGTGGCCAAAACTATATGGTATCGGTAACCAAATCTGAAGAATCAACGCAATACCTGGTATGGATAATTCTATTCTCAACAATCGGCCTTATTGCATTGCTGACAATCATTTTATTTTTTACCAACAGGTTCCTGATTAAAAAGCTCTGGAAACCTTTTCATGATACACTGTCTTCTATTAAAGAGTTTAACCTGTCTGCACCTGCAGCTATCAGTATGCAGCCTACCAGCATAACCGAATTCAGGGAACTCAATGAAAGCATCAGGATGATGGCGCAAAAAATGCTGAAAGATTACCAGTCGCTAAAAGATTTCACCGACCATGCATCCCATGAAATGCAAACGCCACTGGCTGTTATTAATTCAAAATTAGATATACTCATCCAGGAGCCTGAGCTAAGTGAGAAAAGCCTCGAACAGGTGCAGGGTATTTATAAAGCGGTAGAAAAACTATCCCGTTTATGCCAATCCCTTTTACTGCTGACAAAGATTGAAAATTACCAATATACGGCCACTCAGCAGGTATTTATAAACGAACTACTGGAGGAAAAAGTAGCTGAGATGGAAGATTGGATGAATGCAGTTGACCTGAAAGTTATTATGCAGCTTGAACCATTGCCGGTATCAATGAACAGACACCTGGCTGAAATACTGGTGAGTAATTTATTGCAGAATGCTGTAAGGCATAATGATTCAACTCGTAATATTACCATTAGAACATCCGGTAATAAACTTTCTGTTCTTAATGCAGGTAAGGCCCCGTTAGATAAAGAAAGAGTATTTGACCGGTTTTATAAATCTGATTACTCCGGGGGCTCCGGGCTTGGGTTGGCTATCGTAAAACAAATATGCGACCAGTATTGTTTTAGCCTGGATTATAATTTCAAGGAAGGCCAGCATTGCTTTGCTGTTATTTTCAGTATAACTTAAATGGCTAACAAAGGGTACGCAAATTCCAGCTTCTCCGGGATTATAACAGTAAGAGACAACCGGCCAGTATCCGATTGCAAAAAATAGCATGGTATAAATTCAATTACCTTCAAATTTTCTTCAGATTTGTTATTATTTGCTTGTTTTTTAAAAATTCGTATCTTTTGCACTCTAGACTAACTATTAACTTAATTACTTAAACCTGCAACCATGAAACTGCTAAGCTTATTAATTGTGTATTTTTTTATTGCTGTATCGCAAGGCAACGCCCAAACCGATTCAATGACTTCCAAAGCCGGTACGTTTAGTACCAGTGGGGGAAGATATTTCTGGATGGGAAGAAACTATCGCCAGGAATGGAATACCCCTGTGAGGGTACCGGTTCTTAATCTCGCCAGGGAAAACGGAGGACTAACCCCCGTAAAAAAAGGGGGTGGTAAACAAACTAAATCACTTCGCCTGATAGGTTCAGATACGTTGGATCTGGAAATTGGTTCAGATACGTTGGATCTGAAAGATAAAAAAGGAAGAGAGTATACACTTCGCTCCATACAAAAATTTATTACCGACAAAACATTACCGGGAGATTTACAAAGTGAGGCGGCTGCAGATCTTGTGTCTGACGGAATTTCAGCATCTTACCCATATGCCTCTCTTTCTGTGCAAACATTAGCGGATGCTGCGGGAGTACCTTATGGAAAAGTTAAGTTGGTGTATGTGCCTGACGATCCAAGACTCGGGGAGTTTCGCCAGGAATTTGGCAATATGCTGGCTACTTTGGAAGAAAGGATACCTGCTTCTGTAAGCAAAGCCTTTAATACAGATGAAGTAGTAGAAAAATTAGAAGAGGATAATGATAATAAAGTAGATCAGCAGGCACTGCTGCGGGCAAGAATACTTGATATGTTTGTCATGGATCTTGACAGGCATGAAGGCCAGTGGAACTGGGGGGCCAATGATAATGCCAACGGCAAAGGAAAAACGTATTATCCTATACCCAAAGACAGAGATCAGGCTTTTTATATTAACCAGGGAATGCTGCCCGGTTTAGTGAAAGGCCGTTCACTGGTGCCTCAACTGGAAGGGTTTAAACCAGCCGCAAAAAGTATCAGCCGGTTCAACTTTGCAGCCCG
>Ga0105046_10003993_pt1 | contig 23481 bp, 20 predicted proteins | sample MAT03_FD_78385 | JGI IMG/M metagenome (GOLD analysis project Ga0105046, IMG submission 78385) | Freshwater microbial communities from Lake Fryxell liftoff mats and glacier meltwater in Antarctica - MAT-03 (megahit assembly) | ecosystem: Environmental > Aquatic > Freshwater > Ice > Liftoff...
ACCTGCAGTTCGAGGTCGTCGTAGCGGGCCCCGGCGGCGTCGCGGATCCAGGCGATCTTCTGGAGCGTCGCGTCGGCGGTGGCGTTCGGTCCGGCGTCGGCGTCGATCACGCCCTTGGCCAGGTTCACGTTGAGGCCCACGATGTCGGCTTGCCGGGCGGCGAGGGAGAGCATGCGCCGGCCCCCACCACCGAGCAGGAGGGGCGGTCCGGGCTGCTGCACCGGCCTCGGGTGCCCGGTCATCCCATCGATCCGGTAGTGCTCGCCGGCGAAGTCGACCGGTTCGCCGGCGAACAATCCCTTGATGATGGCGATGGCCTCGGCCAGTCGCTCGATGCGGACGCCGGGGGGGTCGAGGGCGATGCCGGCGCCGACGTAGTCGCTCGTCATCCATCCCGCGCCCAGGCCGAGCTCGAACCGACCTCCCGAGAGAACGTCGATGGTGGCCGCCTCCTTGGCCATCACCACCGGGTGGCGGTAGTCGTTGCACCACACCAATCCACCGACCCGAAGCGTGGTGGTGGCATCGGCGGCGGCCTGCACTGCCGGGGTGATGGCGAACTGCTGGTCGAGATGATCGGCCACCGTGAGCGTGGCGTAGCCCAGGTCCTCGACCCGCTTCGCCAGTGAACGCCAGGCGTCCCCGTCGGCGGCCGTTCCGGTGAACCCACCTGGGGGTGAGCTGGCCTGCACGCCGAAGCGGAACGGCTTGCGGCGGGGGAGAGGGACCTCGGCGGGCATGGCCCCGACCGTACTTGCGTCCCTTCGGCGTCGGGCCGTTTTTGGCGGCGTTCGGGTGGCGACGGCCGGTACGGTCGCGACATGAAGGACACTCTCTCGGACTTCGCTGTCACCTCGTTCACCCATGCCGGCAAGACCCGCACCGTGTACCGCAGTGGTCGCGGTCCGGCCGTCATCGTGATGGCCGAGATCCCCGGCGTCACCCCCGACGTCGCCGACTTCGCTCGCCGGGTGCGCGACCTCGGCTGCACCATCGTCCTGCCAGTCCTGTTCGGTGAACCGGGAAAGGAACCCGACGCGGCGTACATCGCCCGGTCGCTCGTGCCCGCTTGCGTCTCCAAGGAGTTCGCCGCGTTCGCCACCCGCCGCACTGCTCCGATCACCGAGTGGTTGCGAGCGCTGGCCCGCGATGCCCACCACACCTGCGGCGGCCCGGGCGTGGGGGCGGTGGGCATGTGCTTCACCGGCGGATTCGCCCTGGCCATGTTGGCCGACGACGAGGTCATCGCCCCCGTGCTGTCGCAGCCATCGCTGCCCATCGGGTTCACCCAGGGGGCCAAGGAGTCGGTGCAGCTCAGTGACGCCGACCTGGCGCGGGTGAAGGAACGGGTGGCCGACGGCGTGTGCGTGCTCGGACTGCGTTTCACCGGCGACAGGGCGGTGCCGGCCGAGCGCTTCGAGACGTTGCGCCGCGAGCTGGGCGACGGGTTCGTGGGCGTCGAGATCGACTCGTCCAAGGGCAACCCGTGGGGCATCGGCTCAGGGGCTCACTCGGTGCTCACGGGGGAACTGGTCGACGAGCCCGGTCACCCCACTCGCGACGCCCTCGACCAGGTGCTCGAGCTGTTCCGCAGCCGGCTGCTGGTCGCCGGGTAGCGTCGCCTCGTGCTTCGCTTCGCGCCCACCGTCCTGATGGCCGGCTTCCTGTTGGCCGGTGCCGGCCTGGCCACGACCGGGTGCAGCAGTGATTCGACGTCGGAGAGCGCCGCGGTGACGACCAGCGCCGGCGTGGCGACCTCCAGTTCCGCGGCGCCGACGACAGCGCCTACGGGCGGATCGACCCCTGCGAGCCCGACGAGCGCCCCGGCCCCGACATCCCCGACGACCGCGGCTCCGATCCCCATACCCGGGGCGCCCGAGCCCGGCAGCGCCTGTACGCAGTACTCGAGCGTCGACTGCATCGACCCCTTCGGCGACGGCCAGTTCGTCTACCTCATCGGGGGTGGCGCCTGCATCGCCGCCTCCCCGAGTGCGGCGATCTGCGCCGACCTCGACGGCGACGGCTACGCCGGCTATCCCGACGCCGGCTGACCTCTCCCGCCCTCCGGCGCCGTCGCTGCCCGCCGGTAGGGTGCCGGGCATGGGTGACGACGACCTTCTCGAGGGCCTCAACCCGGTCCAGTACGAGGCGGTCACCCATACCGAGGGGCCGCTGCTCATCGTGGCCGGGGCCGGCTCGGGCAAGACCCGTGTGCTCACCCAACGCATCGCCCATCTCGTTCGCGATCTCGACGTGTCGCCGTTCGCGATCCTGGCCATCACGTTCACCAACAAGGCCGCCGACGAGATGAAGCACCGGGTGGCCGCCCTCGTCGGCCCGGTGGCCGAGAAGATGTGGGTGTCCACGTTCCACTCGGCGTGCGTGCGCATTCTGCGCCGCGACGGCAAGGCCCTCGGGTTTCCGTCGTCGTTCACCATCTACGACCAGGCCGACGCCGTGCGCCTCTGCGGCTACGTCCTTCGCGACATGAACCTCGACACCAAGCGGTTCCCACCCCGCACGGTTCACGCGGTCATCTCGGCGGCCAAGAACGACGGGGTCGGGCCCGCGGCCTACGCCGAACGGGCCACCGTCATCTTCGAGCGCAAGATCGCCGACGTCTACGTCGAGTACCAGGCCCGCCTGCTGAAAGCGGGCGCCATGGACTTCGACGACCTCCTCGTCAACGCCGTCGAGCTGTTGCGCCGCCATCCCGATGCGCTGGCGCACTACCGCCAGCGTTTCCGCTACGTCCTGGTCGACGAGTACCAGGACACCAATCGCGTCCAGAACGACCTCGTGCTCCTGCTCACCGCCGAGAGCGGCAACATCTGCGTCGTGGGTGATGCCGACCAGTCGATCTATAAATTCCGGGGCGCAGACATGCGCAACATCGTGGAGTTCGAGAACGCCTTCCCCGAGGTCACGGTGTTGCTGCTCGAGCAGAACTACCGGTCGAGCCAGACCATCCTCGATGCCGCCAACGCCGTCATCGCCAACAACATGGGCCGCAAGCCGAAGGAGCTGTGGACCGAGGCCGGCCATGGTGAGGCCATCGTGCGCTACCACGCCGACGACGAGGGCGACGAGGCTCAGTGGGTGGCCCACCAGCTCATGCACCTCCACGACGGCGGTCACCAACGATGGGGCGACTGCGCGGTCTTCTACCGCACCAACGCACAGAGCCGGGTGATCGAGGAGTACCTGATGCGCGTCGGCATCCCCTACAAGGTGGTCGGGGGTACCCGCTTCTACGACCGTCGCGAGGTCAAGGACGCCCTCGCCTACCTGAAGGCTGCCGCCAACCCGGCCGACGAGGTGAGTGCGAAGCGGGTGCTCAACGTGCCCAAGCGCGGCATCGGCGAGTCCACCGTCGGCCGCCTCGACGGCTACGCCCGCAGCCACGACCTCACCTTCCTCGATGCGCTGCGTGAGGCCCCCGCCGCCGGGGTCACGGGTCGGGCCATCAAGGGCATCGAGACCTTCCTGTCCCTCCACGACGAACTGGTGGCGTTGGTCCCCGAGGGTCCCGCCGCCGTGCTCGAGGCTGCGCTCCGGAGCTCGGGCTACGTGGCCGAGCTCGAAGCCGAACACTCCGTCGAAGCCGAGGGTCGCATCGAGAACCTGGCCGAGCTGGTCGGGGTGGCCCACGACTTCGGTTCGGTCGACGAGTTCCTCGAACAGGTGAGCCTGGTGGCCGACACCGACGAGCTCACCGACGACGAGTCGTCGGTGGTGCTGATGACGTTGCACGCGGCCAAGGGCCTCGAGTTCCCCGTGGTGTTCATGATCGGGCTCGAGGACGGCGTCTTCCCCCACCTGCGCTCCATCGGTGAGCCCGACGAGCTCGAAGAGGAACGACGCCTCGCCTACGTGGGCATCACCCGGGCCCGCGAGCGGCTGTATCTGTCGCACGCGTGGGCCCGCAACATCTACGGCGGCACCCAGTACAACCCTCCGAGTCGCTTCCTCGACGAGATCCCGGCCGCGCTGGTCGAGTCGGTGCAGGGCAACCGTCGAGCCTCGCGCCGACCGGCCGGCGGCAACTGGGGTGGATCGGGCAGCAGTACCGGCAACTCATGGGGGAGCTCGCGGCGAAACGGTGACGACGAGTGGAGCGGTTCGGTGATCGGGGGAGGGCAGAGCCACCGCGATCGCGTCGTGGAGGCGGCGCTCAAGCCCGCTCCCCCCACGCCGAGCGGGGCCGACCAGTTGGGGTTGCAGGCCGGCGACGATGTGGAGCACCCGAAGTTCGGCGACGGCGTCATCACCGCGGTCGAGGGCGCGGGCGACAAGGCCGTCGCCCACGTGCACTTCGCCGGGGGCATCGGCACCAAGCAACTCTTGCTGGCCTGGGCGCCTCTCACCAAGCGCTGACCCTTGTCGTCGCTGGATCTCCATGTCTCGACATCGGTGACGGATGGTGGAGTTGGCATCCATTGCGATCAGGGCTGCGAGTCCGGATGCAAGCCGAACCGTTGCGTCGAACCGTCGCCGTCACGAAGGGGGTGGGGCGACCTCGGTGGTCGACGGGTCGTCCGGGTTGAGATCCACGATCACCGTTCCCTCGTCGGTCACGGTGACGGGGTAGGTCAGCAGGCCGGTCCCGTCGGCGGCCACGACCGTGGCGTCGCACGGATCACGGAACTCGCCGGCGTCGCGCTGCCATTGAAGCGAGCAGTTGCGGGGCTGTGCCGGTCGGCGGGCGTCGAAGGCCAGCCAGCCCTCGGTCTCCGACAGGCCCGCGTGCTGGAGGTAGATGTCGCGTTGCCCGGAGGAGACGTCGGAGAACAACAGCGGTCCGTCGGCGGCGATGGCGCGGGACAGGCGGGCGGCTGAGCCGGCCTCGAACCGGTCGTCGCCGAGCTGCACCTGCACCGTTCCCGACTCGGTGAGCGACGGGATGGCGAACACGAAGAGCCCGAGCACCAGGCCGATCCCGATCACGATGCCGGCCACCGCCAGCACCATCGACCGGGGGCTGCGCTTCGGCGTCGGTTGGACGGGACTCACCGGCCCAGTATCCCCGCTGGGCGCTCGTCACCACACATCGCCCCTTCGCTCCACCGGTTCGTTTGGGTCGGTCAGGGGCCGGTTGACTACCTTGTCGCTTCGTGGATCTTCTCGAGTACCAAGGCAAGCAGTTCTTCTCCCGGTTCGGCATCCCGATCTCCGACGGTCGAGCGGTCGACTCCGTCGAACAGGCCGTCCGGGCCGCCGAAGAGGTCGGATACCCGGTGATGGTCAAGGCCCAGGTGCACGCCGGCGGCCGCGGCAAGGCCGGGGGGGTGAAGTTCGCTCCCGACGCCGACGCCGTGCGCGAACACGCCGGCAACATCCTCGGACTCGACATCAAGGGCCACATCACCCGGATCCTCTGGATCGAGCACGCCTCCGACATCGCCGAGGAGTACTACGCCAGCTTCACTCTCGACCGTTCGGCCAAGAAGCACCTCGGGATGCTGTCGGCCGAGGGGGGTATCGAGATCGAACAGGTGGCCGTCGACACCCCCGATGCCATCGCCAAGATCTGGATCGATCCCGTCGACGGCCTCACCGAGGCCGCCGCCCGCGAGTGGGTGCTCGCTGCCAAGCTCAATCCCGACGTCACCGACGGCACGGTGGAGATGCTGCGCAAGCTGTACACCGCCTACACCGAGGGGGACGCCGACCTCGCCGAGATCAACCCGCTGATCGTGAAGCCCGACGGCGCCGTCCATGCTCTCGACGCCAAGGTCACCCTCGACGACAACGCCGAGTTCCGCCACGAGTGGGGTGACTACGCCCTCACCCAGGTCCGAGACGCCCGCGAGGAGGCCGCCCACGAGAAAGGCCTTCAGTACGTGGGTCTCGACGGCTACGTCGGGATCATCGCCAACGGCGCCGGCCTGGCCATGAGCACGCTCGACGTCGTCAATCAGGTCGGTGGTGAGCCGGCGAACTTCCTCGACATCGGCGGCGGCGCCAACGCCGACGTCATGGCCAGTGCCCTCCAGGTCATCAACGACGACCCCAAGGTGAAGAGCATCTTCATCAACATCTTCGGTGGGATCACCCGGGGGGAAGAGGTGGCCAAGGGCATCATCGAGGCGCTTGGGCGCGTCGACATCACCGCCCCGATCGTCATCCGCCTCGACGGCACCAACGCCGAGGAGGGCCGGGCCCTGCTCGAGCCCCACCTGTCCGACAAGCTGCAGAGCCGGCCCACCATGCTCGAGGCGGCTCGTGCCGCCGTCGAGCTGGCCGCGAAGAACTGAGGACCCGCCGCCATGAGCATCTTCGTCGACGAGACCACCAAGGTCGTCTACCAGGGCCTCACCGGCTCCCAGGGCCGCTTCTACGGCCTGCGCAACCGTGACTACGGCACCAACGTCGTGGCCGGCACCAACCCGAAGAAGGCCGGCACCGACGTCGACGGGATCCCCGTCTTCGCCTCGGTCGCCGATGCCGTGGCCGAGACCGGCGCCAACGCCAGCTGCATCTTCATCCCCGCCCCCGGTGTGCGGGCCGCGGTGATGGAAGCCGCCGAGGGCGGCGTCGAGTTCATCGTGTGCATCACCGAGGGTGTGCCCGCCCACGACGAGGCCTGGTTCTACAACAAGCTCAAGCGCGACTTCCCCGACGTGCGCCTGCTCGGCCCCAATTGCCCCGGCATCATCAGCCCCGGCAAGTGCAACATCGGCATCACCGCCGGTGAGATCGCCCAGGCCGGCGGGCCGGTGGGCATCGTCAGCCGGTCGGGCACGCTCACCTACCAGGCCCTCCACGAGCTGAAGCTCCAAGACATCGGTGTCACCACCTGTGTCGGCATCGGCGGCGACCCCGTGCCGGGCACGTCGTTCATCGACTGCCTCGAGGCCTTCGAGGCCGACCCCGACACCAAGGCGGTCATGATGATCGGTGAGATCGGTGGTTCGGCCGAGGAAGAGGCCGCCGAGTTCATCCAGCACGAGATGAGCAAGCCCGTCGTGTCCTACATCGCAGGGGTCACCGCACCGGCCGGCAAGAAGATGGGCCACGCCGGTGCCATCGTCTCCGGCGGCAAGGGCACTGCGGCCGCCAAGATGGAGGCGCTCGCCGCCGCCGGTGTGCGGGTCGGGAAGAACCCGACCGAGGCCGGCGACCTCATGGTCGAGGTCGTCCGCGAGCACGGCTGGGCCTAGCCCGCCGGCAGGGTCAGCGAACCTTCTGGCTTCACCGGATCGAGGCGCCCTCGACCGGTTCCGGCCTACGGTTGTGCGATGCACGACCTGGTGATCAGGGGGGGCCTGGTCGTCGACGGCACCGGCGCCGAGCCGGTGCCGGCCGACGTGGCCATCGACGGTGACACCGTGACGGCCGTGGAGCCCGGCGTGGGCCCCGGACGCCGGGAGCTCTTCGCCGACGGTCGTCTGGTCACGCCCGGCTTCGTCGATCTGCACACCCACCTCGACGCGCAGATCGGCTGGGATCCCCTCGCCACCTCCTCGTGCTGGCACGGAGTGACGTCGCTGGTGCTCGGGAACTGCGGGGTCACGTTCGCGCCGGTGCGTCCGACCGACCACGGCTATCTGGCCCGGATGATGGAGTCGGTCGAGGACATCCCGGCCGAGTCGATCCTCGCCGGCCTGCCCTTCAGTTGGCAAACCTACGGTGGCTATCTCGACTGGCTCGGTTCGGCCCCCAAGGGGGTGAACGTGGGCGGCATGGTGGGGCACTGCGCGGTGCGCTACCACGCGATGGGCGAACGTTCCCTCGATCCCGACGCCGATCCGACCGAGGACGAGCTCGACCAGATGGTCCGTTCCGTCGACGAGGCCATGACCGCGGGTGCCCTGGGCTTCTCCACCTCTCGCACCCGCCGCCACGTGGCTCCCGACGGTCGCAACGTCCCTGGCACCTGGGCCGCCGAGGCGGAGATGGTGGCACTGGCCGAGGTGCTCGGCCGTCATGGGCGCGGGTTCTTCGGCGCCGCGCCGCGCTTCGACGGCGACGGACCCGGTCGGGAGCGGGCTCGAACCGAGGTGGCGCTCATGGCGGCCATGAGCCGGGCCGCGGGTCGCCCCTTCACCTTCAACCTCACCAACACCTTCGCTGATCCCGAGCTGTGGCGGCAGACCCTGGAGTTCGTCGGCGCCGCCAACGCTTCCGGCGCGCAGCTCCGGCCCCAGACCACGACACGGGGCATCGGGGTGATCTTCTCGCTCGACCACGTGACCCCGTTCGATCGCCGCCCGGCATGGGAGCCCCTGTCCGGGCTGTCGGGCCCGGAGCGGGTGGCGGCCATGCGTCTCCCCGGGCTGAGGGCCCAGTTGGTCAGTGGGGGTGACGGGCCGGGAGGTCTCGACCGTTGGCGCGAGTTCTACGTGCTCACGCCCGACAGGGGCGCCCGCTACGACTGCGATCCCGACGACAGCCTCGCCGCGCACGCGGATCGCGCCGGCACCTCGGCCGTCGAGGCCTACGTCGAGCTGTGCCTGGCCACCGACGGCGCGGTGATCCTCAACTGGCCCGTCCTGAATCAGGACTTCGGCGTGATCGCCGAGATGCTCACCGAACCGGTGGTGATGATGGGGTTGGCCGACGCCGGTGCCCACGTCGGCCAGATCCTCGATGCCAGCCAACCCACGTTCTTCCTCTCGTACTGGGTGCGGGAGCGGGGGCTCGTGGGCATCGGTGACGGGGTGCGGAGGATCACCTCGGAGGCGGCCGAGTTCGCCGGCCTCACCGGCCGAGGGGTGCTGCGCGTGGGGGCGAAGGCCGACGTGAACGTGCTGGATCTCGACGGCCTCCGGTTGCCGCTACCCACCTACGTCCGCGACTTCCCCGGCGGCGCGGGGCGCTTCGTGCAGCGGGCCGAGGGCTACGCGTGGACGATCGTGAACGGCGAGGTGTTCATGGTCGACGGGGAACACACCGGAGTGCTGGCCGGTCGTGCGCTGGGCCGCGAGTGAGCGGCGCCGGACGTCAGCGTCAGCCCTTCGGAAGCGCCTTCGTCGTCCTGCGCCGTTGACGCCAGGCGATCGCGGTGGCGAACGCCGCCGCCGCCACCAGCGTCACGGCCGAGCCGACGAGGACCCGGACAGGCCAGAGCAGCCCGCCACCGGCACCGATCACGGCCCAGACCATGGCGCCGCCGAAGAAGGCCACACCGGCGGTCCGGGGCGTCACCCTCACCGACCGGCCGAGGGCCCCGCCGGCGACGAGGGCCACCAGGGGCAGCGCGAGCAGGCTGATGTTCCCGACGCGCAGGACCCAGGTCAGCAGGGGCACCCCGATGCCGCAGGCCAGGCCGATCACCACGCACCGACCGGTGCCGCCAGTGCGGGCCGGACGTTGTGGGGGGCTGGTGGCCGGGAGGCGCTCCATGGCCACCAGTGTGCCCGGCCTTCGTGCTCTGCGGGTCGCGTCGGCGATCGGGCGCCCCGGGTCGGCTGGTAGGTTCGCCTCCCTATGCGTCTGGCCGTGATGGCATCGGGAAGCGGAACGATCCTCGATGCCATGGCCTCGGGCGGCCTCCCGGTGGCGCTCGCCGTGGTCGACCGCCGCTGTGGCGCCGAGGATGTGGCCGCCCGTCATGGCATCACCTGCGAGATCGTGGAGCGCAAGAGCTATGGGCGCGACTTCGACCGTGACGGCTACACCGCCGAACTGGTCGGGGTGTTGCGAGGGTGGGACATCGACCTCGTCGCCATGGCCGGCTTCGGCACGATCCTGGGGCCGTCGATGTTCGAGGCCTTCCCGGAGCGCATCGTCAACACCCATCCGGCGCTCTTGCCCGCCTTCCCCGGGTGGCACGCCGTCGATGACGCGCTGGCCTTCGGAGTGAAGGTCACCGGTTGCACGGTGCACGTGGCCACCGAAGTGGTCGATACCGGCCCGATCCTGGCCCAGGAGGCGGTTCCCGTGCGGCCCGACGACACCGTGTCCACGCTCCACGAACGCATCAAGGGCGTCGAGCGGCGCCTCTACGTCCAGACGATCGCCGAGATCCTCGAGAGGGGGAGTGTCCGTTGAGGGCTCTTCTGTCCGTGTACGACAAGACCGGGGTGGTCGATCTGGCCCGTGCCCTGCACGACCTCGGCTGGGACCTCGTCTCGAGCGGGGGGACCGCACGGGCCATCGCCGAGGCCGGGGTGCCGGTCACCGACGTCGCCGATCTGACCGGGGTCCCGGCCATCCTGGGCCACCGGGTCGTCACCCTGCACCCGAAGGTCCACGGGGGCATCCTCGCCGATCCCACCGACCCCTCCCATCGGGCCGACATGGACGAGTACGGCATCGAGCCCGTCGATCTGGTCGTGGCCAACCTGTACCCGTTCTCCTCCGAGCCGTCCATCGAGCTCATCGACATCGGTGGGCCGGCCATGGTGCGCGCCGCGGCCAAGAACCATGCGTTCGTCGGCATCGTCACCGACCCGAGCCGCTATGACGAGATGCTCCACGAGCTGCGGGCGTCGGGTTCCCTGTCACCGGCCACTCGGCAGGGGCTCGCTCGCGACGCCTTTGCCCACACGGCGGCCTACGACGCCGAGATCGTGGCGTGGTTCGATGCCGACCTCCCCGCCGGGAGTGGGGCGACCGACGACGCACCGGTGTCGCTCCCACCGACGCTCACGCTCACGCTCGATCGCGCCCAGGTGCTGCGTTACGGCGAGAACCCCCACCAGGTGGGCGCCCGCTACGCCACCCGCGGTGAACGGGGCTGGTGGGACACCGCCGTCCAGCACGGTGGCAAGGAGATGAGCTACCTCAACGTGTACGACACCGAGGCGGCGTGGCGGCTCGTCCACGCCCTCGGTGAGGGCCCGGCGGCGGTGGTCATCAAGCACGCCAACCCGTGCGGGGTGGCCGTGGCCGACGACATCCTCTCGGCCTACGTCGCCGCCCATGCGTGTGATCCCGTCTCCGCGTTCGGAGGGATCGTGGCCCTCAACCGGGTGGTGACGCGGGCGGTGGCCGAGGCCCTCGTCCCGGTGTTCACCGAGGTGCTCGTGGCCCCCGGCTACGACACCGACGCTCTCGCCCAGCTCCAGCAGAAGAAGAACCTCCGCATCCTCACCGCCGCCGCGCCCGGTGAACCCGGCCTCTCGCTGCGACCGGTGGACAGCGGGTACCTGGTGCAGACGCCCGATGCGGTCACCGTCGATCGCTCGGCCTGGGCGGTGGTCACCACCGCCCAGCCCGACGAGGCGCAGTGGGACGATCTCGAGTTGGCCTGGCGGGTGGTCGCCAGAGTCACGTCGAACGCCATCGTGCTGGTGAAGGACGGCGCCGCTGTCGGGATCGGCTGCGGCCAGCAGAATCGTCGCGACGCCGGGCAGCTTGCGGCGATGAAGGCGGAGGGCCGGGCCGGCGGTGGGGCGTACGCGTCCGATGCGTTCTTCCCGTTCCCCGACGGCCTCGATGCGGCGGTGGAGGCGGGGGCCAGTTGCGTGATCCAGCCGGGTGGTTCGGTGCGAGACGCCGAGGTGATCGCCGCCGCCGACGAGCACGGCCTGGCCATGGTCTTCACCGGTGAGCGTCACTTCCGCCACTGAACGTCACGGACCCGACGAGAGAGAGGCTGACCGATGAACGAGGGTGACGAGCGAAGCCAGACCACCAGTCCGGTGAGTGGCTTCTCCCACTTGCAGTTGCGGGTCGGCGACGTGGCGGCGTCGCGGGCCTGGTACTCGACGGTGCTCGGCATGGAGGCCTTCGTCGAGCTTCCCGACACGGTGGCGCTGCGCAACCGTGAGGCTCGCCTCGTCGTCGTCCTCTCGCCGGCCGACCGGCTCGATGCCGCGGCCTCGCCGCTCGATCACGTGGCCTTCGCCGTCCCCGATGGTGAGACCCTCGAACGGTGGGCCGAACACCTGGCATCGGTGGGGATCGACCACGACGGGGTGGTGCTCGAACTGGGCAAACCGTCGTTGGCCCTGCGCGACCCCGACGGCAATGCGGTCGAGTTGGTGGCCCCGGCGCCGCGCTGACTGCTGCTCACTCCTGGGCGGGGGGAGGCGACAGGAACGACATCAGGTCGTGGCCCGACTCGGCGAGGAGACGGGCGGCGAGGTCGAGGGGGAGGCCCACCACGTTGCTCGGGCTGCCGTTGATCTTGGTGACGAAGACTCCTCCCGATCCCTGGAGTGCGTAGCCGCCGGCCTTGTCGTAGGGCTCGGGTCCGGAGACCCACCACTCCTTCCACGGGGCCGGGAGCTCGGCGATGGTCACCTCGGTGGTGGCCACGCTGGAGAGCACCGTCGGGGTCGTCGCTCCACCGCCGTCGAACCAGACGACGGCCACTCCGGTGTGCACGTGGTGCGTGCTCCCCGAGAGCCGGTCGAGCAGGGCCAGCGCCTCGGCCCGGTCGGCGGGCTTGCCGAGCAGGTCGCCGCCGAGGTCGACTGTGGTGTCGGCGGCCAGGACCACCGTTCCCGGTCGGGCCGCTACGAGGGCCTTCTCGACAGCGAGCCGCTCGACGTAGGCCGGTCCGGGCTCGTCCGGTCGGATCGACTCGTCGATGTCGGAAGGGCGGATCTCGAACGGCACTCCGATCTCCTCGAGCATCTCGCGTCGCCGGGGGGAGCCCGACGCCAGGACGAGCACCGGTCGTGGCTCTGGTTCGGTGGTCATCGCCGGCTCAGCCCCCGCTGACGCCGGCGTCGGCGGCGGCGTCGGGCGGGGTGATGGCATCGGCGCTCATCCAGCCGTCGGGGATCACCACCGCATGGGGGCCGGCCTGGGTGCCCCGCGGCGCAGCATCGGCGCCGGGAGCCTGGCGCAGTTCACGGTCGAGCGGGCCGAGCAGGTCGTCCATCTGGGTCAGGGTGTGCACGGCCATGAGGTCGCGCCGTACCGATGCCCCCACGGGGAACCCGGTCAGGTACCAGCCGAGGTGCTTGCGCATCTGGGGGACGGCGCGGGTCTCGCCGATCGCCCGCGTGAGCAACTGGGCATGGGTGGTGGCGACGTCGATCACCGGGCCGAGGGCCGGGGCGGGCGGTGTCGCCTGGCCGCGGAACAGGGCGGAGAGCTCGGCGAAGAACCATGGCCGTCCGAGGCAGGCCCGTCCCACCACCACACCGGCGCACCCGGTGTCGTGCATCATGCGGCGAGCGTCCTCGGCCGCCCAGATGTCGCCGTTGCCGAGCACGGGTATGTCGCTCACCGATCGCACCGCCTCGACGAGCTCACCGATGGCGGGCCAGTGGGCGCGCCCGCTGTAGCGCTGCTCGGCGGTGCGGGCGTGCAACGCCACGGCGGCGGCGCCGGCCTCGGCGGCCAAGCGGCCGGCGTCGAGGTAGGTGAGCCGCTGCCCGTCGAGGCCCATCCGCATCTTCACCGTCACCGGCACCGGGCCGGCGGCACGCACCGCCGCATCGACCACCGACGCGAACAGCCGGGGCCGGGCGGGGAGCGCGGCTCCACCCCCGTGGCGGGTCACCTTCGGGGCCGGGCAGCCGAAGTTGAGGTCCACGTGGTCGACGTGGCCGTCTCCGACCAGCCGGCGCACCGCCTCCGCGACCACGGCCGGATCCGTGCCGTACAACTGGATCGAGCGGGGCGATTCGTCCGGGTCGAAGGTCGCCAGCCCCCACGACCTCTCCCCGCCCTCGACCAGTCCGCGGGCGTTGACCATCTCGCTCACGAACAGCCCGGCGCCGAACTGGCGGCACACCCGGCGGAACGACGCGTTGGTGATTCCGGCCATGGGGGCGAGGACCACCGGCAGGTCCAACGTGAGTGGACCGATGGCCAACGGCGAGGCGGCGGTTTGCACGGCGGGGGGCATGGCCTCCCACGGTAGGGTCGACGGGCATGGGAGCGCAGGTCCTCGACGGCGAACTGGTCGCAGCCGGCATCAAGAGCGAGCTGGTCGACCGGGTCGCGGCTCTGGTCGCCGCGGGGGTCACGCCCGGTCTCGGCACGGTGCTCGTCGGCGACGACGGCCCGTCGGCGAAGTACGTGTCGATGAAGCACCGTGACTGTGAGGCGCTCGGCATCACCTCCCATCACGCCCACCTCCCGGCCGATGCCACCCAGGACGACGTACTCGAGGTCGTCCGCCGCTTCAACGCCGATCCGGGCGTCGACGCCTATCTCATGCAGTACCCGTTCCCCGAACACCTCGACTTCGAGGCGGCGCTGCTGGCCGTCGACCCGGCCAAGGACGTCGACGGGCTCCACCCGGTGAACCTGGGGCACCTCGTGCAGGGGGTCGACGGTCCGTTGCCGTGCACCCCCGCCGGCATCCAGGCCCTCCTCGTGCACTACGGCATCCCCATCGCCGGTCGCCACGTCGTGATCGTGGGGCGCGGTCTCACCATCGGTCGCCCCCTCGCCAACCTGCTCACCCTCAAGCGGCCCCACGCCAACGCCGCCGTCACCGTCGTCCACACCGGTGTCGCCGACCTCGGCGCCTACACCCGGCAGGCCGACATCCTCGTGGCCGCCGCCGGGGCGCCGGGTCTCATCACCTCCGACATGGTGAAGCCGGGTTCGGCGGTGGTGGCTGCCGGCGTCTCGTTCGAGGGCAAGAAGCTCGTTTCCGACGTGGCCGACGAGGTGTCCGAGGTCGCCGGCTGGCTGTCACCCCGCATCGGTGGCGTCGGTCCCATGACGCGAGCCATGCTGCTGGTCAACACCTTGGCTGCGGCCGAGGGTCGAACCCCCGCCTAACCTGGGCGAGCCATGACGAAGATCGCCGATCTCCTCGCTGCCGGGCGCACCTGCTCGTTCGAGTTCTTCCCGCCGAAGACCGACGAGGCCGCCCGCGATCTCGAGAAGACCATCGGCGAGCTGGCGACGCTCGACCCGTCCTTCATCTCGGTCACCTACGGCGCCGGTGGGTCGACCCGTGACCGCACCCGTGACGTCGTCGTGCACATCGAGCGCGACAGCGGGGTCACGGCGATGGCCCATCTCACCTGTGCCGCCCACGCCCGGGAGCAGCTGGTGAGCCTGCTCACCGAGTACCGCGACGCGGGCATCACCAACATCCTGGCCTTGGCGGGCGACCCGTCGGTCGACGCGCCCGACGAAGGCGGGCCCGACGAGTTCGCACTGGCCATCGACCTTGTCCGTCTCGTGCGCGAGGTCGGCGACTTCTCGATCGGCGTCGCCGCTCACCCGGAGGGGCATCCCCGTTCGCCTGATCTGGCCTCTGACCGCCGTCACCTCGTCGACAAGTTGGCCGAGGCCGATTTCGCCATCACCCAGTTCTTCTTCGAGGCCGAGCCGTATCTGCGCATGGTCGACGAGCTGGCGGCGCTCGGCTGTCACAAGCCGATCCTGCCCGGCATCATGCCGGTCACGAACGCCGGGCAGGTCACCCGGTTCGCCCAGCTCGCCGGGGCCGAGTTCCCGGTCCATCTCTCCGAACGGTTCGATGCCGTGGCCGCTGATCCCGACGCCGTGCGGGCTCTGGGGGTGGAGCTGGCCACCCAGCTCTGCCAGGACCTGCTCGATCGCGGGGTCCCCGGTCTCCACTTCTACACGCTGAACCGCTCCACCGCGACCCGCGAGATCGCCGCCAACCTGGGGCTCTCTGGCGCAACCTGAACAGTCGCGGCCGACCCGTCCGCGCCCGGACCGGGGCGAGTCCGCGACATCGACACGCCATGTGGGCAGCGTGCGCCCGTCGACATCGGGGGCGGTTGCTCCCCCGATCGGGACCTTGTTGACGCCGTCTCGTGCCCGAGCCGGACCTTCTGCGAGATCCTCGTCCGACCCTGCGCCGGGAGCTGAGCCTGCGTCGTACCCTGAGCGGGCCATGACCCCCGTCGATTCACAGTGAGCGAGCTCCGTCGCGTCGAAGGCGTGCCGCGCCGAGGTACGCGTCTACTGGCCCGCTACGTGCGGGTCTACCCGGGGGTCTTCGCAGTGTCGATCTCGGGAGCGGCGATCTACGCCGCCGCCGCGGTGGGTACGACGGTCGTGCTCGGCGGGATCACCAACGATGTCATCGTCCCGGCCTTCGACGGGGGCCAGGTCGATGCCGGCACCGTGCTCGCTTCTGCCGGGTTCCTGCTGGCCGTGGGTCTGCTCCGCAGTGCGACCATCGTCCAGCGCCGGTACTTCGCGGCGCTGATGGCCTTCCGGACCCAGCGGGACTGGCGGCGCAAGCTCAGTCGCGTCTACCTCGACGCCCCGCTGCGTTTCCATCGCGATACGCCCACCGGTCGGCTCCTGGCGCACGCCGACAACGACATCATCGCCTCGACGGAGGTCGTGAACGCCCTCCCGTTCAGCATCGGCGTCGTCACGCTGGTGGTTTTCGCCATCATCAGCCTGGCCACCGTCGACTGGATGCTGACAGCGGTGGCGGTTCTGCTCTTCCCCGCGCTGGCGTTGGTCAACCGGCTCTACACCTCTCGTGCCGAGGTCCCCATCGGGGAGGTCCAGCAGCGCGTCGGCGAGGTGAGCCAGATCGCCCACGAGAGCTTCGACGGCTCGCTCGCGGTGAAGACCCTCGGGCGGGCCGACGACGAGATCCAGCGGCTCGACGGCGCCGCCGACCGGCTGCGCCTGGCCCGGCTGACCGTCGGTCGCATCCGGGCCACGTTCGAGCCGGTCATCGACGCCCTGCCCAGCCTCGGCATCGTGCTCCTCCTCGTCATCGGTGCATGGCAGGTGTCGCTGGGTCGGTTGAACACCGGTCAGGTGGTGCAGGCCACGGCCCTGTTCGGCTTACTGGCCTTTCCCATGCGGGTCATCGGGTTCTTCCTCCAGGAACTGCCCCGCGCCGTGGTCTCCAGCGAGCGGCTGGACGACGTGATGGCCACCGAGACCGAACCGTCGCCGGAGGGCGACACCGCTGTTGCTCTTCCCCCTGGTCCTCTGGGGCTCGAACTCGACGTGGTGACCTTCGCCCACGGCGATGACCCTCCTGTGCTCGACCGGGTCTCGATGTCGGTCACGCCGGGTGAGGTCGTGGCGCTCGTCGGAGCCACCGGTTCCGGGAAGTCCACGTTGTGTGAGTTGTTGCCACGGTTGCTCGACCCCGACGATGGTGTCGTGCGGTTGGGAGGCGTCGACCTCCGGGCCGCCGACCCCGGGGCCGTGCGCGCCGCTGTCGCGCTGGTCTTCCAAGAGACCTTCCTGTTCGCCGACACCGTTCGGGAGAACGTCACCCTCGGGGAGCCCCAGAGCGACGAGGAACTCGTCGCCGCTGCGGCCGTGGCCCATGCCGACGGCTTCGTTTCCCGGCTCCCGCAGGGATGGGACACCGAACTGGGTGAACGAGGGGTCACGTTGTCCGGTGGGCAGCGCCAACGGCTCGCCCTCACCCGTGCCCTGTTGCGACGCCCGCGGGTCTTGGTGCTCGATGATGCCACCAGCGCCGTCGACCCCACCATCGAGGCGGCCATCCTCCGCGACCTGCGGGCCACCCTGGCCTGCACCACCCTCGTGGTCGCCCATCGGCTGTCCACCATCGAGTTGGCCGATCGCGTCGTGTTCCTCGCCGACGGGAAGGTGGCCGGCACTGGGACTCACCAACACCTCCTGGCGGCCGATCCGGCCTACTCCCGCCTGGTGCGGGCCTACGCCGACGGGAGCGCCGCATGAGACTCACCCCCGCCGGGTCACCCGACGAGTCGGGGGCTGGCCACGCCGAACTGCTGGCCCTCGAGCACGCCGAGGCCTTCGACGATCCCACCGGTCAGCTCCGGGGCGATCGCGACGCGCACTCCGCATCTGACGATGCCAGGGACGAAAGCGACGGCATCCTCGGCGCTGGTGCGGTCGCCGTGCTGCGGCGGGGTCTGCGCGAGAGCCCCGAGCTGCGTCGGGGCCTGTGGCTGACGGTGCTCTTCGCGGCGTTGTCGGCCGTCGGCCGGCTCACCATCCCGGTGCTCGTACAGCAAGTCGTGGACAAAGGTCTCCTGGCCGACGAGGGGTTCCAGGCTGAGGTGGTCGTCGGCATCTGTGGCATCGGCGCGCTCATCATCCTGGTGGTGGCGGTGCTGAGCCGGTTCACCTACCTGCGCCTGGTCGCCGCCGCCGAGGCGATGCTGCGGTCGCTGCGGGTGCGGGCGTTCGCCCACGTCCACGAGCTCTCGGCGGCCGATCACGACGAGTCCCGGCGCGGCGAGCTCACATCGCGAGTCACCAGCGACATCGAGACCATCGCTCGCTTCGCCCAGTACGGCGCGGTGGCGTGGATCGTGAACTCGGTGGTCATCGTGGGCACGTTGATCGTCATGTCGATCTACGCCTGGCAGCTGGCGCTCGTCACCATCGTCATCGCCATCCCACTCCTGCCGGCGTTTCGCTACATGCAGCGTCGGCAGCTCGTGGCGTACGGGATCGTGCGGGAGCGGGTCTCGGAGACGATGGGTGAGGTGTCGGAGGCGGTGCAGGGGGCGGCGGCGGTGCGGGCCTACGGTCTGCGGCGCCGCTCGCTCGAGCGCCTCGACGCGGCCGCCGAGCGTCAGTACCGCTCCGAGATGGGCGCGGCCCGCTGGTTCGCGTTCATGTTCCCGCTGGGTGACGGCTTCGGTGCGGTCACCCTGGCTGCGGTCATGGCCATCGGGGTGTGGTGGGGCCCGGGCTGGGGCCTCGACGCCGGTGGGCTCTTGGCGTGTCTGTTCCTGGTGCAACTGATCCTGGGCCCGGTGGGTGAGCTGGGTGAGGTGCTCGACCAGACCCAGACCGCGATTGCCGGCTGGCGCCGGGTCTTCGACCTGCTCGATCAGCCCGTCGACGTGATCGAGCCCGATCCGGGAATGCCGCTGCCCACCGGTGCTCTCGAGGTGCGGGTCGAGGGCGTCGGGTTCCGATACCGAACCGGGCCACCGGTGCTGCACGACGTCTCGGTGGTCATCGCCCCGGGCACCTCGGTGGCCGTGGTGGGCGAGACGGGGTCGGGCAAGACCACCTTCGCCCGCCTGCTGGTGCGGCTGGCCGACCCGGTGGAGGGTCGCATCGTCGTCGGAGGAGTCGACCTGCCCCAGATCGCGCCCGACGCTCGGCACCTGCGGATGCGGCTGGTCCCCCAGGAGGGTTTCGTGTTCGACACCACCCTGGCCGAGAACATCCGGATGGGCCGTCACGGCGCCACCGATGCCGACGTCGTCGTGGCGATCGAGGATCTGGGCCTCGGTCCGTGGGTGGCTGGTCTGCCCGAAGGCCTCGACACCGAGGTGGGAGAGCGAGGCGAGAACCTGTCCGTCGGGGAGCGCCAGCTCGTCGCCCTCGCCCGCGCCCATCTCGGTGATCCAGGTCTGTTGGTGCTCGACGAGGCCACCAGCGCCGTCGACCCCCGCACCGAACGTTCGCTCACCACCGCCCTTCAGCGTCTGGCCGAGGGTCGCACCACGGTCAGTGTCGCCCATCGCCTGTCGACAGCCGAGGCGGCTGACCTGGTGCTGGTGTTCGACGCCGGCGTGCTGGTGGAGCGCGGTCACCACCACGAGCTCGTGGCTCTCGGAGGTCGCTACGCCGCTCTGTACGAGAGTTGGCTGGGCAACACCGGCCAGGCACGGGTCCAGGAGCACCAGTAGTGCTCTGTCCACGAACGTTCGGGGGTGGATCGCCGAGTCGGCGTTCCTGGCCGACGAGACCACGCAGAGGTTCGTGGTCGGGGCACTAACCTCCGCCGCCATGGCGAGCCCTGAGTTCCACGCCCTGGCCGAGCGGATGGCGGCGTCGCCAGCACCGCCGCCCGGTGAGACCCTCCCGGAACAGCGAGCCCGCATCGATGCGGCGATGAGCCAGATCCCGGTGCCGGAGGGGGTGGTGGCGGTCGAGGGGCGCATCGGCGGGATTCCGGCGATCGAGTGCGTCCCCGAGGGCGGCACCGACGCCCTCCCGGTCGTGCTCTATCTCCACGGGGGCGGATTCCGAATCGCGTCCGCGCTCGCCTACCGCGCCTACACGTCGCACCTCGCCGCGGTGATCGGGGCTCGCGTCGTGTCGGTCGACTACCGGCTCGCCCCTGAGCACCCTCACCCTGCCGCGATCGAGGACGTGGTGACCGCCTATCGGGCGCTGCTCGACGAGGGCATCCCCGCCGCCCGGATCGTGGTGGCCGGTGACTCCGCTGGTGGCGGGTTGGCGGCGTCGCTCGTGCTCCTCGCCCGGGCGGAGGGTCTGCGCCTCCCGGCGGGGGTCGTGTGCTGCTCGCCGTGGGTCGATCTCACCGTGAGCGCGGCCAGTTACCAGACCAACGCCGACACCGACCGCCTGTTCTCGCGCGAGTCGGCCGCAACCGCCGCCGCCTCGTACCTCGCTGGTCACGATCCCCACGATCCGATGGTGTCGCCCGTGTTCGGCAACTGGCAGGGCGGATCGCCGATGCTGATCCAGGTGGGTGACGTCGAGGTGCTGCTCGACGACGCCCTCCGGCTGGCGGCCCGAGCCCACGAGGCGGGGGTCGATGTCACGTTGCACGTCGAGCCGGAGATGCCCCACATCTGGCCGATGAGCTACCCGGCCTTCCCGGAGGCCGTCGCCGCCGTCGAGCAGATCGCGGCATTCGTCCATCGGGTCACCGGCGCCAGCGGCGGCTGAGCCTCCGCAGAAGGGCCCGAGCCGACCCGATCGGGTCAACCCGTCGGGGCCCGTCCCTTCGACTCGCGGGTCACGATCGCGGCACAGTCGCGAACGGATTCGGCGGTGGCCACGATCTCGGCGGCGGTGCGGCCGGGAGGGAAGCCGGTGGCGCTGATGGCGGCCACCACCGCACCGTCGACGTCGAACACGGGTGCGGCGATGACGCCGACGTCGTACCCCCGATCCGGCTCCAGGGCATCGAGGGCGTACGGGCCTGCCGCCATGGCCGCGAGGAGGTCGGCGAGGTCGGCACGCAGATCGGCTCGACCGGGCACGTCGGCGAGGCCCGAGGCGGTTGTGCCGAGGCTACGTTGCAACTCGGACGCGGCGGCGACGGAGTACCCGCGCCGCCGGGTGAGTTCGAGCGCGGCGCGGTGGCGCCGTTCGTGAGCCGCGGTGGCCGCCGGATTTCGGGCCAGCCAGTCGTTGATCGCAGCGTCGCCGGCCCACGCGAGGAACACGGCGCCGAGCGGGGGGACGAGTGGCACCCGTTCGCCCTCGCGGAGGTCCGGGCCGTGGGGTGACGGAACGCCGGCGTGGGCGAGGAAGATGATCTCGTCGCCGGTGGCGGCGCTCACCACGACCTCGGCGGAGAGCGACCGGGCCAGTCCGGGCGCGCGGTCGACGGCGTGACGGATCCCCGTCTGGGTGTCGAGAGCCACCACGCCGGCGCCCACGAGGGCGGGGCCGAGGGTGTAGGTGCGGGCGGTCGGGTGGCGGCGCAGGTAGCCGGCACCCTCGAGCGTGGCCAGCACGGCATGGGCCGACCCGAGGCTCATCGACGTTCGGCGCACGATCTCCGACATGGTGAACGACTGTCTCGGGTGGGCGACCAGGAGGTCGATCACCTGGAGGGCACGTCGGGCGGCAGGAGCGGAGCGGGCCACGCGGACCTCTTTGACGTCGGTGTCGGGAATCCCCTACTCTCTATCAGAGCGAAAGACCTTTCGCAATATCGAAATCAGTGGACGGCGCGTCGGCCGGGAAGCCGGCGAGCCGACATCAAGGGGGATCACGCCGTGAAGCTCGACCTGCTCTACGAGTTCCAGCCCAAGATCGGGCCCTGGCCCGAGCCGTTCCCGCACGGCCAGATGAACGCCGAGCAGGCCTGTTACGACGAGGCCATCGAGGAGATCCGGTTCGCCGACACGCTCGGGTTCCACACGGTGTGGTGCGTCGAGCACCACTTCCGCCTGGGTCGGTCGGCCTGCCCCAGCAACGAGGTCGTGCTGGGCGCGCTGTCGACGATCACCGAGAACCTCCGGTTGGGCTTCGGGGTGAGCCTCATGCCCCCCGGCTTCCAGCACCCGGCCCGGGTCGCCGAGAAGGTCGCCACCGTCGACGTGCTGAGCCACGGTCGGGTCGAGTGGGGCACCGGGCGATCCACGCCCATGGAGCAGCTGAGCTTCGGCGTGCCCGCCACCGACGAGAGCCGCGCGCAGTGGCGTGAGGCCGTCGACTTCGTGGTGACGGCCTGGACGAACGAGCGCATCAGCTGGGACACCGAGCTCATCCAGTTCCCCGAGCGGGTCCAGACCCCGAAGCCCTTCCAACTGCCCCACCCGCCACCGTGGCTGGCCGCGGCCAGTGCGCCCTCGGCCGTCACCGCCGGTCGCGAGGGCTTCGGGCTCCTGTCGTTCGCCCTCCTCCAGCCGGTCGAGGTCATGGCCGACATCATCAACCAGTACCGCTCCGCCCAGCTCGAAGCCGAGCTCGAGGGCCACCCGCCGATGACGAAGGTCCGCAACGACCGGGTGGGCGCCTACACGCTCGTGCACTGCACCGACGACATGGACGACGCCAAGGCCTACGGCCTGTGGGACTCCGTGACCTGGTGGTACCGCCACCTCGCCGAGTTCACGCTGGAGTGGGAGCTGCCCAACCTCTCCGCCGAGGAGCAGGCCCAGGTCTTCCCGCTCCTGGAGGACTCCATCAGGGGCGAGGTCGACGTCCAGAAGTACATCGACCAGGACATGATCGTGGTGGGCACGCCCGAGCAGTGCCTCGAGAAGATCATCCGTTACGACGAGGCCGGAGTCGACCAGCTGCTCTGCTACGTGCAGTTCGGAACGCTGCCCCACGAGAAGGTCATGCGTAACCTCGAGCTGCTCGGCACCCAGGTCATCCCGGAGCTCGAGAAGCGTGGTCATCGAGTCGACGCTCGCGCCGCGCTGGTCTGACGACAGAGGGAGCTCAACGCATGGACATGATCTCGGGCCTGCGGGCCGACGCGGCCGGCGGGGCCGAGGCGGCGGTCGTCGAGGCAACGCGCCCCTCGCTCTCCGAAGAGCTGGTCACCGCGTTCTCCCTCCTCGGCCGGATCTGCGTCGTCACCGGGGCGGCCGGCGGTATCGGCCGCCAAGCTGCTGTCACCTTCGCCCAGGCCGGGGCCGATGTCGTCATCGCCGACATCGGCGTCGACGGCCTCGAGGAGACCGCGAAGATGGTGGCCGACGCCGGCGGCTCCGCCACCATCGTGGCGACCGATGTCGCCGACCGCGATCAGGTCAACCGGCTCGCCGTCGCCGCGATCAAGGCCGGCGGGCGTCTCGACGTGTGGGCCAACGTCGCCGGCGTCATCCGCAACTCCCTCATCGTCGACACCACCCCCGAGGACGTCGAGCTCATCACCAAGGTCAACCTCTGGGGCACCTACTGGGGTATCGCCGCGGCCGGTCGGGCCATGAAGAACGGCGGGTCGATCATCAATGTGTCATCGGCCGGAGGCGACATGCCCGCCCCGACCCTCTCCGTGTACGCCATGACCAAGGCCGCCATCAGCCACCTCACCCGCTGCGCGGCCATGGAGATGGGCGCCGCCCACATCAGGGTCAACGCCATCGCCCCCGGATTCACCGATACTCCCATGGTGCAGCGCAACTGGACCCGCCCCGACGGCACCATCGACACCGCGGCCCGAGACGGCCTCCTCGGTGCTCGGGCCGCCCAGTCACCGTTGCG
>Ga0105046_10003995_pt1 | contig 23479 bp, 19 predicted proteins | sample MAT03_FD_78385 | JGI IMG/M metagenome (GOLD analysis project Ga0105046, IMG submission 78385) | Freshwater microbial communities from Lake Fryxell liftoff mats and glacier meltwater in Antarctica - MAT-03 (megahit assembly) | ecosystem: Environmental > Aquatic > Freshwater > Ice > Liftoff...
GCGACGCTGGGACCGCGACTGCGCTGGGCCATGCCCTTCGTCGCCAAGAACGAAGCGGTGCGTCCCAAGGACCCCGGCTAGGAGGGCGCTGGTTTTCGCCGATGCTTGCGCGATCTCGGCGTCGAGCGTGCTCACCTACAGGAGTACGTTCCGCGCGACTCGCCACCGACCTCGCTTGGTCTCGACGCGTTGTCATCGGCTTGGCCAGGCGCCCTCCTACTTCGGAGGAGTTGCGTTGTGTTTCCCAGCGCCCTACTGGTCGAGAGGCAGAGTCTCTCAGCGCAGCTCGAGCGCGGGAGAGGCGTGTGCGCCCAAGCTGGCGCTCAGCCGTCCCGTAGGGGGTGTTGAGTGGAGTGCAGTCCTTCTACGACGATCCGGCGAAGCTTCGGACCGCGAGCGTCGAAGCTGGCGCTGCAGGACCTGGCGCCATGCTCGGTACGGTGCCGCTGCCCCCAGGCCCAATCGCGGTTCGCGCGTGGGTCGTGCCGGCCGTGCTCGGGTGGGCATCGAGCACTTCGAGGCTCCACCCCATCTCATCGAACCAGCGGCCGCCGATCTGACGGCTGATCGGAAAGGCCTGGTTGGCGACGCCCTTGAACAGGATTTGATCGTTTCGCTGCTGGATCTCGTCGCCGAGGGGCTCCAGCGCGGCGGCGCGTTCGCGCGGATCGAGGATCGCATCCGCCTCGGTGACCGCCTGCAGGAACTGCCAGGCGTCGTCGATCTTGCCGTTGTACGAGCGGACCGCGGAGTTGGGCAGCATGCCGGCGCGGCCCTTGGCCGACATGAGCGCGGCGATCGCCGCGAAGCCGACGCGCACCAGATCGCTTCGGCTCATCCACTTCGTTTCGTAGTTGATCCGATGGATGAGCGACGCGCGCTCGAGGTTGACCCGGTGCTCGTGCGCGGTCTTCGCGAAGAGCTTGTAGCCGTACTCCTCGGGTGACTCGAAGATGTTCGACGCCGGATCGAGCAACGGGATCATCGGGCAGATCATCGGGTTGACGTTCTTGCCCTTGAACTTCTGGAGCAGTCGCTCGCAGTACTCGATGTTCTCCATCGCGTGCCGTTCGGTCTGGTGCGGCATGCCGATGAAGTACCAGACGTCGATCGAGTGGATGCCGCGCTCCAGCGCGCGCTCGATCCAGCTTTCCATCTCGTCGTTGGTGTAGACGCCGCGGCCCGAGTGCTTGGCGATCTCGAGGTCGTGGCTCTCCGGCGACAGGGTGATGGCCACCTTCTGGTGGAGCTTGCCCATCTCGGTGAGGATGTCGTCGGGCGTGAGGTGGAACTGCTCGAAGCTCACGCTCTTCATGCGCGTCTTTTGCAGCTGCTCGAGGAAGAAGAGCACGCCGCTCTTGGACTCGTTGTACGAGCCGACGCTGTAGAAGTGATAGTCGTCGACGCCGGCGACGTTCTTCATGGTCTCGAACTCCCAGGCGATCTGCTCGCGCGTCTTGCGCGCCATCGCCTTGGGCTTCTTGAAGATGCGCTTGAACGCCTCGCGCGATCCGCCGCACCATGGGCAGTTGTAAGCGCATCCAGCATTTTGCATGCTCAGCATCTCGTGGATGGGCAGACCCTTGCGCTTGGGTTGCTCGGGTTGCACGCCCCAGTCCACGCCGCAGCCGAAGGTGTCCGGCATGTGGCTGGCGGAGTTGATGCGGACGTTGCCATTCTCCTTCCAGAGGAGGTTCGGCACCATGGCCAGCGAGGTGCCGTCCTTCACGGCACGCATGAAGGTCTCCATCGGCTCGAGCGTGTCGTAGCCGACCATCACGTAGTCGATGCACGACATCGCGATGAGCTCCTCGGCGTAGTAGGTGGAGCTGATTCCTCCGAAGACAATCTTCAGCTCGGGCCGGCGCGCCTTGATCTGCTCGGCGAGGGAGAGCGTCCCCTGGACATGGATCATCCAGTGCAGCGAGATGCCGACCACCGGCGCGTCGATGGCGTCGATGATCTCCTCTATCGGCAAGTGCCGGTACCGAAGGAGGAGCGAGGCCAGGTTCAGGAGGCGAACGTCGTGGCCGCGGTCGCCCAGGTGCCGCTGCAGCATCTTGAAACCGACCGGGAAGTACTCGTAGAGCTGCGTGATGGGCACGTCGCCGCTGGTTCCCAGGAACGGGAAGTAGATGTCGCGCCGGTTGCGGAACTCGAACACTGCTGGGGCGTGGACGAGCAACAGATCCGCATGCAGCGCCGGCAAGGACATGAAGCGACACGTTAGCAGAAGGCTACGGAACGGCTGGCGTCAGGAGCCTCCCTCGCGAGCGCGTCGTTGACAGGATCGGCTCGCGCCAACTAGGGTGCGCGCCGTTTCCCGCCGAGGTAGCTCAGCTGGCTAGAGCAGGCGTTTCATACGCGCCGGGTCGGGGGTTCGAGTCCCTCCCTCGGCACCAGGTTTTTCGCCCGGTGCCCGTCCCACACCCCGAGAAGTCGGGGTTCGCCACCGCAGGCACACGTGCCGAGCCGAAGTCCGGCCAGAAGCTCACCCGAAGCTCAGGGCCTGATGTTCATGGTCACGCGCTGCTCTTCGGGGATGTCCCAGGCAGCCCAGCCCTCGGGCGGCTCACCCGCGGCGAACGTGAACACGCGCTTGGCGTCGATCGGCGTCAGGGCGATGCCGTGGTGGTAGTGCGCCTCGCCGCTGCGGTCGGAGAAGTACGCGCCGAACATGTCTGCGCTCTGCGCCCCCTCTGCGAAGCCGAGTGACCACGGCACGTCGAGGACCTCGAAGGCGTCCTGCACCTCCTTGGCGTCGAGGCGCGCGGTGATCGCGGCGCGTTCGATCGGGAAGGTGCCGCGCGGCGTGGCGGCGCTGGTGGCGGCGTCGCCGAGCACGTCCGCTCCCGACGAGATCATGGTCACGTAGACGGGCTTTTTGCCTTCGTAGAGGGTGAGCGTTTGCAGCGCGAGGCTGACGTCGACCCAGCGGGTCTCGCCGGTGACGAAGTCGGGCAACTTCGAGCGCTTCACCACCTTGACGATGTCTCTGGCTCGGATCCAGTGGCCGCCCTTCACCTCGTCGTATCGCTCGGCGTCGATCGTGCGGAACTTGCCGGTGAGCTCGACGATCGAGCGGCGCGCGATCTCCTCCTCCTCGAGCTTGGTCGCTTCGCTCTTGTCGAGATCGTAGAGCGTGACGTCGTGGCGCAGTGTGAAGGCGATGGGCAGCTCCGTCTTGTCGTCGATCGCGATGCCGTGCCAGGTCGAGCCCAGCTGCGGGTCGAGGCGGTCGAGTGCGACGAACTGACCGGAAGGCAGCACCGCGAAGGAGCGCGGCCCGTCTGGGCCCTCGCTCGAGATGACGTCGGCCACTGCGACGCCTGCACCCTTGCGCAGCACGCCCGCGACGAGCGGCGTGGCGAACTGATCGGCGCGAGTCGGGGGCGGGAAGAACGTGGGAACGTCTGCGAAGTACGACGCGGTCGTGCGCGAGCCCTTGTCGTCCACGCCCTGGCCCGACTTGGCGAGCAGCGGCAGACCGGTGGGCGTTCCCCGAGCGTCGACCGGGACGTCGTTCGATCCAGTGCCGAGATCCTTGGGACCGGCCAAGGCGCGCTTGGCGAGGTGCTTGCGGAGGTCAGGCTCGGTGGCGGCCTGCTCTTCTGCGGAAGGCAGACGCTCGTAGATCGGCGCGGCGGCGTTGAGCGTCCCGTAGCGGTAAGGCAACGCGCGATCGAGCGCAGGGGCAGGCACGACGGGGGCGCTGCTGAGCGACGCGCCAGCGGAGGCGCATACGAAGCCGCGCGGCCGCACCGGGTACCAGCCGCCTTCGCAGTCGCGCGTCGAGTAGGGCGCGGCCGCACGCGCGACCGCCGCGCCCATGCGCAAGAGCCCAATGCGTTTCGCGCCCTTTGCCGGGCGCTCGAACACCTCGACTCCGGTTCGCGTGGCAAAGAGCTTTGGCCCTTCACGCGCCGGCACCGGAACGTTGGGGATGCCTTCATGCGCCGGGGCGTTCTTCGACAGCGGGGGATCGGTCGCGCTCCCTTTGCAGGAGGCGCAAGCCGCCGCCGAGAGGAGGAACAGCGAGGCGAGTCCGAGGTTGTGCGCTCGTGCCATGCGCCGCCCCATGCCTGACGGCGCGCGTCGGGGCCAACAAAGCAGAGACGGCAGATCAGCAGGTGGAGCCGATCATCCGGCCTTCGCGTTGCATATGGCTCAGGCTGATTCGGGGGTGCTCCGCGTTATCCTGCGACTGGCCGTAAAGGTAGACCGTCTCAGACTCGCGAACGGCGAAGCACACGGCGGCTCGGATCTTCATCCCATCGGGATAAGGCACCTCTATCCACGCGAGGTTTGCAGTCGGGTCAGGGAGCGTCATCGTCAACGGACTCGAACGCAAGCTTGCCCCGCGGTGCGGATCGAGCCCGTTGGACTACTGATTCGAGAACCAGCTGCTCTTTCAAGGTCACTGCAACCAGCTTGAACAATCCGAGGAGGCCACCCGATGCAAGCGCGACGAGGGGCTGCAACGCACGAAGGTCGGAGCTGAGTTGTCGTACGAGCCACGCAGCGATGACTGTCGGGGTCGGCATTCCACGCTCCTCGGCACGCGAAATGATCCCCATCGTCAAAGATGCACGCAGCAGGCCCGAGATTGGGCCGCCCAGAACCGGAGGTAGCCTGAACAGATCAGCCGTCACCGCCGCCATGCTCTTCTGCGACTTGTCGCTTGGCTGCGTCGGATTCTCGGTTCGAGCAGGGAAGCTCGCCCGGAGCGACTTCACTGCTCGGTCGATTTCGCTCAGGAGTGGTGCCAGCGCTTCCGCCTCGGCACGGACGCCTTCGCCCAGCGAACGCACGAGCCACGGCACAACGTCGGTCAGCGCGGAGCTCTGCGCGACTGGGGGACTTGCCTTCGCGGGTTTAGCGAGGACGGCGTCGCTCCAGAGGAAGGACTCGAAGCGGTCCTCGGCGTCGTCGATATCCGCGCTCTCCAGCACGTCGTCCGCGAGCTCGCGCAGAGCAATCGGAAGACTCGACGCGGGCAACGGAGGCCACAAGCCCACGCTCCATCCGAACATCGGGCTGAAGGCATCGGCGACGGCTTGCGCATCACCAGTGGGCAACATCACGGAAATCGTAGCGGATCCGGGCAGTCGGTGCCACGTGTGCTCACCTCCCCAGCAGCGACCGCAGCCCACCGAGCCCGAGGACGCGCGCACACGCGAGGTACAGCGCACCCGCGACGCCGAGGACGATCGCGGCCCCGACCGACGAGTCACGCAATGCTTTCGGGAGGATGAGCCCCAACGTTGATGCGGCGGCTACGGGGACCACCGAGGCCGCGAGGATCTTGGCGAGGGGCACCTTGCCAAGTCCAAGACCTCCAAGGCGTTTTCGGACGAGCGAGCCGAGCAGCAGCAGCTCCGTCCAGCCGGCGACGCCGGCGCCGAGGATCACGCCGACGACCCCGAGGGGCTTGAGCAGGGCGAGCGCGACGACGAGGCTCACCACGACACGCGCGGTGGCGAAGCGCGCAGGGAGCTTCACCTCGCCGATGGCAAAGCAGGTCGCACCGAGGATGCGCGAGCATGCGTTGGCAACCAGGCTCGGCGCGTAGGCGACGAGTGCGGGGGCGACGAGCGCGGTGGAAGCGCCGTCGAAGCTGCCTCCGCGCAAGAGGAGATTGGTCACATCGGGCGCGAGCACCGCGAAAACGGCCGATGCCGGGACGGCGAGCGCAAGTACGCGGCGCAGCGACGCGCCGAGACCATCGCGAAGTGCTTCGTTGCGAGCTTCGATATCCGTGTCGGCGCTGCGTTCGGCTTGATCGGGCAGCGACGCCGCCGCCTCGCCCGTACCCAGCAGGCTCATCGGCAGCAGATAAATGGTCTGCGCATAGGCGAACGTCGCGTTGGCACCGGAGCCGATGAAGCTCACCAGCATGGTGTCGACCAGACCCGACAGCTGGATGACGCCGCGCCCGAGCAATGCGCTGGGAAGTCTTCGTAACGATTCGCGAATTCCTTCGGTCTTCGCATCGAGGGTCGGGCGCAGGCTGCCCAGCTCGCTGCGGACCGCAGGCAAGAGGATGGCGACCTGCAAGCCCGCACCGACGAGGGCCCCCCACGCAGCGGCGTGCGCGAGGCGCTCGCTCGAGGCGCGGCCGAGGACGACGACGGCGCCGAGCAGCGCGACGATCTGAGCGGCGCTCCACAGCACGGGCGCGGCGTACGGGAGGAAAAAGCGTCGGTGCGCATTGAGGACGCCGAGAGCCCACGCGCCCAGGACTAGCAGCGCGGTCATCGGAAAGACGATGCGGACGAGCGAGGTCGTGACGCGGAGCTTGTCGCCTTCGAAGCCGGCTGCGACGATCCGGGTCAGCCAGGGCGCGGCGAGGACGAAGATCGCCGACAGCGCGACGACCGCGGCGGCGAGCAGGCCGAGCGAGGCAAGCGCAAAGGCTCGGGCGCGCGCCGGGTCCTCCTTGCGCAAGCGGGCGTAGACCGGGATGAACGACGCGGAGAGCGTGCCTTCGCCCAGCAGGTTCTGGGTGACGTTACCGACCCGCAGGGCTGCGGCGAGGGCGTCGGCGGCGTCGCCCGTGCCCAGCACGTGGGCGACCACGCGCTGGCGCACCAGACCGGCGAGCCGAGAGAGGAGGATCCCGGCGGTGACCAGCACGGCACCGCGCGCAACCGAGGGGCGGGCGCGCGCCGAGGCCACCGACGCGGGCGCGGGCGCCACGGGCGCCAACGCAGGCGCTGGCGCCGATCCCCCGGGCATGGGCGAGGGCGTCGAGGATGCAGACGCGAGCGGCTCGGGCGGTTCGGCCACGGCGGTCAGCCGGTCGTGCTCGAGCCGGTCAGAGGTTCGGTGAGGCAGCTGCCGTCAGCTTGCCGAGCGCGGTACCGGTGAGGCTCACCGGCGCACGGCCATCCGAGTCGCCCAGGAAGGATGCGAGGATGTCCTCGTCGCTGGGCACGGCGGTGGGCTGCCAGCCTCTCGTTTCGGCGAGGGCGTTGAACCGGCGCACCAGGTAGCTCGGGATCACGACGGCGTAGGTCTTGGCGAGTCGGTTGGGGTCGTCGATCGTGCGGAGCATCGCCTGGTAGGTGTCCTCGCCGTAGGTCGCACGAAACGCCTCGGCCTGCTCGGGGCGGGCCACCCAGCTCATCATCCCGGCGCGGTCCGCTTCCGGGTGGAACTGCACGCACTCGATGTTGCAACCCAGGTCGAGCCCGAGAACCGCGCGCCCCTTCGACACGCCGTCCCGGCTCTCCTGCGCCAGGAGCATCCCGCCGAGCGTGGCCAGGTGCTCGCGGTCGAGGTCGATGGCTTCCCAGTTTCGGTGCTCGAAGGCAAAGAGGCGATCGCCGAAGGGCCCGAGGAGCGGGTGATTCTGTCCTTCATGGGTCGTGTAGATCGGCATCACGCCGAACTTGCGGCTGTCGCGGACGGCCATGGTCGCCACCTTGAAGTGCCGGACCAGGACCTCGAACGTGTAGCAGACGCCGAACAGCGACTTCTTCTGCGCCGCGGGGCCGCGCGAGCTCTCCGCCACCTCGTCGAGGAAGCGCGCGCAGTCGGAGAACCAAGGGTCGTGGTCCCCGTCGAACGGAGAGCCGGGACCGCCGGAGCCCAGGTACAGGTCGCAGTCGCGGGGGATCGGCTTCTGGGTGTCACGCGGCGAGACCTCCACCACCTCGCAGACGAGGGTCGGGTTTTGGGTGCGCACCCGGCCGAAGAACCCGTCGACCAGGCCGCGGAAGCACCGCATGGCCTGGTTCACGTGGCCCTGGTTCATGTCGATGATGCAGACCCGGAGCCGGTCGCGGCGGGTCTCGTCGCCGCCGGGCTCCCGGCGAGCGAAAGCGGCGCCGCCAGCGGCGGGGCCGCGTTCTGGATCATCGTTGCTGCGGGAAAGGCTCATCGTTGCAGTGATCCGTGGTGTCCCTTCCCCCGAACAGACGGGGGTACCCATATCACGGAGCCCCCATGCCCGGCCAGCTACCGGGGCGCCTCGCACGTGGCGCGAACGCCACACCTTGTTCTCGCTCGGGGCGCACCCGGCTTGCGGCGCCGCGGGTCCGCCATTACGCCGCGTGCCGCTGAAGCGGCCCCTTTCGGGCACTTCGCGAGGGGAGACGGATCACATGCCCACGCTTGATGCGCTGATGACGGACGAGCTCGTCAACAAGGCGGTTGTCACCGTACGGGTGCTCGCAGCGGACGGAGTCGAGAAGGCGGCGAGCGGCCACCCCGGCACGCCGATGGCGCTCGCCGACATCGCGGTCGCGCTGTTCCTCCGGCACCTACGTTACGACCCGACCGATCCGGCATGGCTGAACCGCGATCGCTTCGTCCTGTCGTGCGGCCACGCATCGATGCTCCTGTATTCGATGCTCCATCTCGCGGGCTACGATCTGTCGCTGGAGGATCTGAAGCAGTTCCGCCAGTGGGGCTCCAAGACGCCGGGCCACCCCGAGGTCCACGTGACCCCGGGCGTCGAGACGACGACCGGTCCGCTCGGGCAAGGCATCTCCAACGCGGTCGGCATGGCGACCGCGATCAAGATGCTGGCGACGCGGGCGCCCGGGCGGGACGTCGTCACGGCGCGCGTCTTCGGCATCTGCTCCGACGGCGATCTTCAGGAAGGTGTTGCGTCGGAGGCGGCGAGCCTCGCCGGCCACCTCGGCCTCGACAACCTCATCTTCTTCTACGACGACAACCACATCTCGATCGACGGCGACACCGCCCTGTCCTTCAGCGAGGACGTCGCCGCACGCTTCCGCGCCTACGGCTGGGCCACCTGGGACATCGACGGGCACGACCACGCGCAGATCAACAAGGCGCTAGGCGAGGCGGTGGCTCACAAGGGGCAACCGAAGCTCATCCGTGCCAAGACCAAGATCGGCATCGGCTCGATCAAGGAAGGCTCGGAAAAGGCGCACGGAGAACCGCTCGGTGAAAAGGCCATGAAGGCCTGGCGCGAGTCGCTCAAGTGGGAGCACGAGACGTTCTTTGTGCCCGACGACGTGCGCGGCCTCTTCGCGGCGCGCGCCGAGGTCGGCAAGGCCGAGCACGCCGCGTGGAAGACCAAGCTCGAGGCGATCGCGAAGGCCGACCCGGCCAAGGCCGACGTCTGGGATCGTTTGATCCGCAAGGATGTGCCGGCCAACCTCTACGCCGAGCTCCTCGCCGCCGCGCCCGCCAAAGAAGTCGCGACCCGGGTGTCGTCGGGCATCGTCGAGCAGCGCGCCGCTGCGCTCGTGCCGTCGCTCGCCGGCGGATCGGCCGATCTGAACCCGTCGACCAAGACGTACATCGAGGGCTCGCCCGCCATCTCCAAGGGCGAGTTCGCCGGGCGCAACATCCACTTCGGGATCCGCGAGCACGCGATGGGAGCGTTCGTGAACGGCATGGCCCTCACCGAAGGCTTCATCCCGTTCGGCTCCACGTTCCTCGTCTTCAGCGACTACATGCGGCCGACCATCCGTCTCGCCGCGCTCTCGCACATGCAGTCGATCTTCGTCTTCACGCACGACAGCGTGTACCTCGGCGAGGACGGCCCGACTCATCAGCCGGTCGAGCATTTCTGGACACTGCGCCTCATCCCGCGCGTGCACTTCTTCCGTCCTGCGGACGGTCAGGAGTGCGCAGCGGCCTGGGCGCATGCCCTCGAGCGCCGCGACGGACCCACGGTGATGGCGCTGTCACGACAGAACCTGCCGGTGCTGCCGCGCGGCGAACAATTCGACCCTGCCGTCATGCGCAAGGGTGCATACGTCGTGGTCGACGCTGAAGGCGGCGCGCCGTCGATCGTCCTCATCGCGACCGGCAGCGAGGTCGGCGTCGCGCTCGAGGCCAAGAAGCTGCTCGACGCCAAAGGCGAGAAGGTCCGCGTCGTGTCGGCCCCTTGCCTCGAGGTGTTCGCCGCGCAGGACGACGCGTACCGCGCGAGCGTTCTTCCCGAAGGCACGCCGCGCGTCGCCATCGAGATTGGCGTCACCGCGCCGTGGAAGTCGATCGTCGGCGATCGCGGCCTGGTAATCGGTCACGACGGGTACGGCGCGAGCGCTCCTGCCAAGATCATCCAGAAGGAATTCGGGTTCTCCCCCGACACGGTCGCCGCCACCATCGGTGGTTGGCGTGCGGCAGCAGCCTCCAAGGCCTGAAAGCAGAAATCCACCATGCGCAACACCTCGCTTTGCTTCGTCGCTTCGCTGCGTGCGGCGGTGACGGAGCCCTGCCTGTCACGTCGTCGTCCGGCTCGGGTGGCGGCGGCGGCGACGTCGGTGAGGGTGGGCGAGACGCGGCGCCTTCGTCGAGCCACGCCGCCACGACCGGTGCGTCCGGGTCGACCTCGAGCGCGTCGAGCAGCCAGAGCAGCGGTGTCTCGGGTGCCGCCGGGCCGGGCTCGGGTGGCGCGGGGCCCGGCAGCGGAGGCGAAGGACCCGGCAGCGGTGGAGCCGGGCAGGGCGGGGCGGGCGGCGGATGGCCCGAGTGCCTCATCGAGAACTTCGGCGGTGAAGAACAGTCGATCCTGGATGTGTGGAGCGACGACCCGTCCGCATCCACCGTGTACTGGCTCCCCGACGTGATCGTCACCGCCGTGTCCGGCGGCGGCTGCGTGGCAGACGAGTTCTGCCAGCTCTTCGTTCAACAGCAGGAGACGTTCGACGACCTGGCTGCGAGTGCGCAGCAGGAGATCAAGGTGCTCGTTGCGCCCGAGGTGGCCCTGTACTTCGAAGGCATCGGAGTCGGCGATCGCGTCGACCTCGGCGGCGAGGCGTACCGCGACACCAACGACGAGCGCAGCGAGCTGCGCTTCTTCGTGCGGGAGTCTGCGCCGGGCTGCATGGACATCGTCAGCGTCGGCAATCCGGAGCCCGTGGATGCCACGCTGCTGGACCTGACGCAGGCGGCCTACGAAGAAGGCCTCGGACCCGTGCTGGTTCGCCTGACGACCGTGAGCGGCCGGCCGAACCAGGCCAGTCAGCTCTTCGCTCTGTGGGACTCGGAGCAGGGCCCGGATGATGGAGGCATCGAGACCGTCACCAACGCGAGCCCCTTCTTCCTCCCCGGCGGTCTGTTCGTTGCGCTGGTGCCTGACGTCATCGTCGACTTCGCGTCGGTCACCGGGGTGTATGGCCAGTACTACCGCGAGGACAACATGACGAAGTACGAGACGATCTACCTGCGCAACACGGGTGACGCGCCCTTCGTCGAAATAGGTCGCCTCGCAGAGCGTCGTGGTCGCTCGCCTCACTGGATCGCAGGCGGGACCGTCGTGAGGTTGGGCGGTGCGGCCTCGCAACCGAGGAAACCCTTGTCGCCGCAGTGGAGCTTCATGCAGGCGCTGGCGCTGGTCCGACCCGCCTCCGACATGCCGGAGAGCGTTCGCACGCAGTCGACGTAGGACGTCGCGGGCGCGGTGGCGCCGCAGCTCTTCACGATGGCGTCGCATTGCGCAGCGACGCCGGTGAGCGGCTCGGCGTCGCTCGGACGGCTGAGCGGCGCGGTCGAGGTGGCGCCGAGGAAGTCGTCGGGCGCAATCTCCTGGCAGGCCGTCATGAGCGCCTGGTGCCCGCACAGATTCACGCGCGCGGCGTCGCACTGCTCGATCCCCTTGAGGGACTTGAGGCAGGCCACCGCCGCCTCCGCGACCTTCGGCTTGAAGGCGGCCTTGAAGTCCGCGCAACGCTTTGACGCCCAATGGAGCGCATCGCCACACATCCCTTCGGCCGTCGAGTCGGGGGCGGCAGGGCAGTCCGCGGCGGCGCCGATGGAGTCGTCGCACTTCGGTGCCGCCGCAGCCTTCGCTTCTTTCGCTTCTTTCGCCTTGGCCTCGTTTCCCTTCGCGTTCAACTCGGCGGTAGCGCGCTTCTCCTCCTCCGTCGGGACGCGACCGTCCGCGACCGGCGGCTTCGAGTCACCGACCGCCGCCGTCTTGGCGTGTTGTCGATCGGCGACGAGGTAGCCGACGACACCGCCACCTGCGAGGGCCGCCGTCAGCGCGAGGAAACCAGCTCTATCCACCTGCATGCTTTCGGCGTTCTGCATGCGCAGTGCCGTCCGCCTCGGCGGTGAAAAAGTGGGGTAAGTGCCCGAACCCGCTCGGGTGCGACAAGGGCCGACGTCACTGACGAGACGCTCCGCCGCGCCTCGTCGTGGCGATCGTGCGCCCATGGCCCCGCAAGGATGGGATCCGAAGGAGGTCGGTTCAAGAACCGAAGCGGGAAGCCTTGGGGTAGCGTTTTGCCTGTGTATCGTCAGCGTGCCGCGCCGCCCGTAGGTCAAAAGACACCGATCCCTAGCTTGCCGGCGACCCTCGCGTGGCGTGTTCGACGGCTCTCTTCGCGGTTTGCGTGGGTGCGTGCGTGGGCCGCCGCCAAGCTTCGTCACGAAAAGAATCCTGCGCTTTGGCTCCACGCGGTGGGGAACTTCGCGACGGGAGATCGCGCAACGCGCGCATCGGCGGCGCAGGTGCTCCAGACCTGCACGGGCAACCATCAGCTGAAGCTCGTCGAGGGGACCTTCGGACACGCAGGCGATCCGCCTCCGGAGTTTGCTCCGCCGGACACCCTACGGGACGCCGTGCTTGCGCTGCGCACCGAGGCGCCGGTGTGCGAAGGGCTGGGCGAGGCGCTGGGCGACACGGTGGCCTACCATTCGGACGTCGCGCTATTGCTTCTTGGCGTTATCGCGAGCGCGTCCTGCGCACCGGCGCTCGAGCCCTTCATGGCGCTGCGGATCGAGGCGCTCTGTTCCGTCCAACGCAGTGGATACACGACCCCCGATCGACACATGGCGGCTGTCCTGTACGCGCTGGAGCGGGCCGGCGCTGAGTCTCTCGTATCCGTGCTCGACACGATTCTGTCCCACGCGGAGAGTCATATGCTCAATGCGGCCGCGGCCGTCCTTGGGAGGCTCGGGACCGACGAAGCCGTTGCTGTTCTCGCTCGGCACGCGCAATGGTTGCGTACCGATCCAAACGACGCCTACGAATCCCTCCGGTTCATCGGCTCTTCACGAGGGTTCGACAGCGTCCGGGCGCTGCTCACGCACGATAATCACGACGCGCGTCGGTGCGCTCTCTGCCTGCTCGCGAGCTCCAAGATCCCTGAGCGACGAGCGATGCTGCTCGCTCACGCAGAGCGCGAGCAGGACACGTCGGTAGCCGAGTACGCAGCGCGCATGATTCGTCAGGTCGACATCGAGTTGTCTCGCGCTGCGCAGGGCTTTCCGTGAGCTAGGCAGATCGCGGCGGTTGTGGATGTCCCAGGTGGTGCGCAGGGTCGATCCGCAGAGCGTGCCCATTCGAGGTCGCTGCTTCGCCAGGTCCCGTCGGGACGGCGGGTGGGGTTGGTCCGGTAGCTACAAACATGGGCAGCGGGGCCATTGCTTCGTCGTTGCTTTGGTGATGTCGCCTATCCGTGCCCCGTTTACCGGGCCAGCACGACCAGCATCTCATTGCGGCGCATGACGGGCATCGTGAAGGGTGGGTCGTACTGAGCGAGCGTGGGCGCGCCCTCGATTGCACGACCGCTGAGCTTCGCCCACGCGACAATCCTCGCCGTTTGCTCCTCGATGGCGTCCGTGCGCGCGCGCCCCGAAAACCGGATGGCAGCGACGTCGCGACCGGGAACGGCCTCGAGTCGTACCCGACCGTCTTCCGGCTCGGGAAGCTCCTCGAGCTTGGAGCCGGGCGGCATGGTGAAGGTGACGCGGAAGGAGACCTCGCTGCTCGCCGTGGCGGAGACGGGCGCCGTCATCGCGATCTTCTCGTAGGCGGCAGCCGAGACCGGCGCTGTCATGACGATGTTCTTTCGTGAGCGGTTCTTGCCGAAGATGTAGCCGGCAAGGCGACGGAACCCCTCGCTCAGCGCAGCATCGCGGTCGCCTTCGACGTCGGTCACGGCGATCACCGTGGACTCGTAGCGGCGCACCTCGACGTCACCGTCGCGCGACAGCACCTCGAAGGCTGGCTCCTCGACGCCACGCTTGAACCAGAAGCCAGCCGCGAGCCAGGCCCCGAGCCCCACAATCGATACGCCCAACAACCCGAGGAGCATTCGCCGTCCCTTCACGCGGAGACACCCTGGCAGAATTCTGGGGATTGGCTTGGAGATCGCGCTGATCCGCCAACGCCTCCTTCGTGGCTGAGCCTCGCCCGCTTCGAGACCAGCGGACGTGGTCTACACTCTCAGCAGATGGTGCTCCTCGACGAGCTGTTGCGCACGACTCGGGCCCTCGATGATGCGGGCATCGACTACGCGCTCGTGGGAGGGCTCGCGGTCGCGGTCTGGGGCGCGCCTCGCGCGACCAAGGACATCGATCTCCTCCTCCGAAGCATCGATCTCGATCGCGCGGTCGAGGTCGCGAAGGACCAAGGATTCGACATTGTCGCGCTGCGGATCGTCTTTCGAGATGGGATGGAGCTCCAGCGCGTCACACGCGCTCAAGCGGGCGAGCTTCTGACTCTCGATTTCCTCGTGGTGAACGACAACCTCGAACCCGTTTGGGCGTCTCGCCGTCGTCTCGCCGTCGGCAGGGGCGAGCTCTGGGTGATCTCGCGAGAGGCGCTCATTGCGATGAAGGCGCTCGCCGGCCGCCCGCAGGATCTCGCGGACATCGAGCGGCTCCGGGACATGGACCGATGAGTGTGGACCTCGCCCCGGAGGCCGTGCTCGCGCGGCTCCGGTGCGCCAGCGATCTTTCGGACCTCCGGGCCGACCGACGCCTGGACGCCAAGCTCGACATGTCGCCAGAGGGAATCGAGCGCCGCTTGATGGAGGTCTCCGAGTTGCTCGCACTGTGCACCGCGCTCGGTGCGGCTCGACGCTCGTAAGCCGGCGATCTGTGGGGCGTCGTGGAGGACTTCGTCGGCGTCACGCGCAAGGTCCGTGTCTCGGTCCCCACGTTTCCAGAACGTTGGCGCGCTGGTCATCGGCACGGCGCTCGTCGCGACCGTGCCGATCACGGTCGCGCGCACCCTCCTCGCCGCGCACCCCCGCCTGGCGATGGTCGAGGCGCCGTTTGTTCTGCGAAATACGCCTATGGAGCTGCTCTGTCGACAGGCGCTGGCCGACGACGAGCCGTGCGGTTCGTCGTCGATCACGTCGAGCGCATCACCGCCGCGGCGATGCGCCCTGGGCGACGAGCGAAACGCGCTTCGAACAGCGATCGCTCCGCGCCGTGAGCTTTGGCTAGAACCCGCCGCCAAAGCTGATTCCGCCAAATGGCGCGAACCCGCCCGCGCCGACGATCGGCGTGAATCCCACACCGAAGTTGAAACCGCCGTCGTGCGGAATGTACCGATATCCAACGACTGCAGTCCCCGCGACGCCGACGCCCGATCCCGAGAGGTACCCCGTCCCGGTGCTGGTCGTCGACGCCGATACGTACGCGCCGAGGGCTCCCGCGCCGAGTTGCAGTTTGTGGTCGAGACCCCCGATATAGTAATTGACAAGTAGCGGTATCGTGATGAGCGAGGTGCTCGAGTCCCCTGCGCTCAGCGAAAAATAGCTAAAGCCGGCGCGAAGACTGAAGTTCGAGTCGCCGAAGATGCGCTCGTAATTGACCGAGTAAAGTCCCCCGTTTCCGAGAAGCTCGAGAAAGATGCTGTTGTTCGCGGTCCGCTCCTCGCTCGGCGGCGTGAGGTTCTCCGGGCCCCCAGGTGCGGGGTCCCCAGGTGCGGGGTCCCCAGGTGCGGGGTCCCCAGGTGCGGGCGCAGTCCCCGACGAGGAGGCGGTGCTCGCGGGCGGCGGCTGTGAGGTAGTGGGTGACAAAGGGGTGGCGGGGGGCGGCTCGGCTGGCGTTTGCGCGTAGACGCGCTCTGCGAACAGGGAGAAACCGAGGATTGCGAGCGAGGCGAAGCGGGGAGGGAAAGTTCTCTTCATGGCAAGGGCGGCAGCATAGGGCTTGCGGGCGCCTTCCGACGCGAAAAGTGTCGACCCGGCAGCCACTCGAGAGCAGGCAGGTTGACCGGCAACGCTAGAGGAACCTGACGGTAGATCCCGACGTAGAGGAGGCCCTACAAGGCTGGTCGCACCCCGCTCACTCGCGCGCACGCCAGATGATCCGGGCTCGCTGGCGCGCCGGGCGGATGTCGTCGCGCTTGCCGCGGTCGCCCAGCATCGCCGCGACCCGTGGGTCGCGGAGCATGGCGGACAGCTCGAGCGCCATTCCGCGGACGTGGGCCGGCGCCAGGCGATCGGTGGCGAGCCGGTGGGCCTGTTCTCGGCAGGTGTCACCCAGGAGGGTCAGCGCCCAGAAGGCGTCTTGAACCGCTTCCGGCTCGGCGTCGGGCGCCGCATCGGCGACGACATCGCACGCCGCCGGCAAGCGGAGGCGCGCGAGGTGGAGCGCCGTCGCTTCGCGCACCGAGCGTTCGCGATCGAGAAGGCCCAGCGCGAAGCGCGGGTCGCGACGGGCCGCTAGAGCGTCGACGACCGGGACGTGATCGGTGAGCGAGACGAAGCCGCGCAGCGGATCGAGTTCGGTGTCGTAACGCTGGGTCGGCTGGCGGATCGCCCAGGTCAGGCGCTGCGCCGCGAGATCGGCGGCGCCGGGCCAGTCGAAGCGGAGGATCAGCGCCGCGGCGACCCAGGGCGCAATGCCCTGATCGTCGCCACTCCGGACCAGCTGCTCGGCGTCCTTTCGAGCGCCGGCATCACCGAGGACGGCGAGCGCCACCAGATGTTTGGCGCGCTTGACCGATGAAGAACGCCGATCGCTTGCATCGCCTGCGACGTCGGGGTCCTGCGATCGTGCGATGAGTGCTTCCTTGATCTCGCCTCGAGCGCGCTGCCACGTCGTGTCCGATGCCGGAAGCGCGCGCCCGTGGTCGAGCAAGTTCAGTAGCTCATCCATGCGATGACGGAAGAGCAGCGTCTTCGATTCATCTGGGGAGGCGCCAGGGAATGCGAAGGGCATCAGCTCGTTGTAGCAAGCGACGGCGCGCTGGGTGACGAGGTTGCCAGCTAGGTCCGGTCGCAGCTCGTCACGCAACCGGACGTCTCCGAGGCGAATTCGCGTCCCCATGACGTCGCAGCGACGGTCGCTGGAGGCCAGCTGTTTCAGTCGGGCGAGCGACGTGGCGTCGGGCGTCACCAGCAGCGGAAGGACGGCACGCAGGAGCGTGTCGTCGCTCGCCGAACGTGGATGCCTCGCCTCCCGCTCGGCGGCGACCCGCAGGATGACGTCGGCGGCGTACCGTTCGGTGACTCTGGCATCGAGCCGCATGAGTGCCGGAAGCGCCGCCAGCCATAGCCCCGAGTAGATCTGGTCTTCTTGCGTGGCGAGGTGGGCGGCGAAGGGTGCCGCCGAGGAAGCGTCGCCGAGATCGCCCAGCGCCCGTGCCGCGTTGAGCTTCACGTTCAGCGCGTCGTAGAGCTCGGGGGGCACGAGGTCGGGCCCGTCGGCCGGATCCTCGGAAGGGGTGGAGGAGGGCGGAACGGGGCGCGACAACAGCCGGCGCAGCTCAGGCAAGGCTTCGGCGAAGCCCGCCGCGCTGGCGGCGCGCGCGTTGAGCAGGCGAAAGCGATCGGCGTCGGGGTAGCCGACGAACCGGCTGAGCGGCGGCGCCCGCAACACGTTGAGGATACCGGCCTTGCCGCGCGTGAAGCCGACGCAGCGCCAGTCCTGGTTCGACTCGGCGACGACGGTCGGCGCGACGGCTGGGCGCGAACCGCTGGTGCGCATCGGGATGGGCTCGGCCCGCGCCACGTCGATGATCGTGATCGGCGCGATCGGGAGCGTCGTTGGCGTCGACCTTCGTAGCGGCACCGGCACCCACCGTGCTCTGGCTGGCGGCTCGGGCGCTGCGCGCGTCGCGCGCTGCTCCTTGCAAGCAACGTAGCGCTCGGGAAAAAACGACGGCGTGGACTGCGCGTGCGCCGCGTGTGCTGCCCAGAGGGTTGGTGCGGCGACCACGAGGCCGAACACCAGCGCGCGCCCGACGGCGCTCGGATGGGTTGCGCGGTGACGCATCAGGGGACCTCCGATAGCGCGCGTTCGGCCGTTTCGCTCGCGTCGCAGTGCACCGTCTGCGGAACCTGAGCCGTCGTGAAGAGCGTGCTCGCCCAGACGGCCGGTCGCCCGCCGACCGGCCACACTCGGTAGCTCGCTTCGATCCACACCTCGGGTCCGAAGGTCTTCACCCGGTGAACGTAGCGATCCTTCGCGGAGCCGCGGGCGAAGCGCGGCTCCGGCAGCTCGATGACGACGGCGCGGCCGGCAGCGTTCACGCGGTAGGCGCCGCGCCCATTGGCGACGAGCAGGTCGCCGCTCGGGTCGTGCGCAACGTCGATGTAGCCGCCTGGCACGTCGATCGCGGCGGGGGACCACCCGCGGCCCTTCCAGCGGGCGAGGAAGGACTGCCTGCGCTGCGGGGCGACGAAGGGCTCCCACGCCGTGAGCACCGCGTCGTCGTCGCTGCGCGCATCGATCTCGATGTTGACGATGCCGTCCAGGTTGCTCGTTCCTGGCACACGACGGATCTCCCATGCGCGCGCGGCAGGGCGGCCGTGCGCCACGAGGATCGCCGCCTCGGCGGGATTGGGGACACGTGCGTCGTCGCACCGCCCTGCGACGAGGACGCCGCCGTGTGTGGTCGCACTGGCGAGCGGCACGAACACGCCACTCGCCCCGCAGGCGTCGGTCGGAAGCGCGGGCAGCCCGCCAGCCTCGCGGGGTCGCTCCACCGGCGAGCCCGACGCGCGAGCCCACCCGTACGGTCCGAGCCGGTAGCCGTCCGCGGCGCGCGCGAACAACGCGCCACCACCGCCTGGCGCGTAGCGCGTGGTCACCCGCAGCAACCAAGCGTTTGCATCGTCGCTTCCGCCGATCTGGAGATCCCCCGGCACATACCCGCGCGCGTCGAGCGGCAGGCCTTCGAGGAGATACGGATCAGTCCCCGCGCCGCGTGGCGTAAGCAACGCGACCGATTGCGCGGCCGGAACATTGTCTTCGGGTAGCCATCCGGCGAGGTCGTAGCCGGTGTCGCCGAACACCAGGACGCGCCGATCGCCGATGGCGAACGCCGAGAGGCGCGAGCATGGCCCTTCGGCAGCCACCCGAAAGCCGCCGATGTCGAAGCGCGCCGGAGCAGCGAGTGCCGCGTCGTCCAGGGAAGGGGAGACGGAGGAGACGGAAGCGCACGCCCCCGTCCCGACGATCGTCGCGAGGGTGCCGACGACGGCGAGTACCGCGCGGATGCCGAGTTGGCGAGGAAGATGACGACGAGCTAGCTGCATTCTAGAAGTCTTCGAAGATGCCGGTGACGCCGCCGGCCATCTCGAGGGCGAAGGTCCACGCCTGCAACCCGTGATCACGCCCAAGGCGCAGGCGCAGGTTCGAAGGAGCGAGATCGGCGCGGTGCGGGAGAAAAGTGCTGCCGATCGGTACGCGGGTCGAGGCCACCTCCATGTCCCACGACCAGGCGTTGCGCTCGGCGTCCCAGCTGCCCCGCAGCGACTGCGGGCCGATGGTGATCTGGGAAAGCCAGGTCGGCGCGGGGTCGTCGGCCGCGAGACCCCACAGCGCGGCTGGCAGCAGCCCGACCACTGGCACACGCACTTCGCCGAACATGGCGAAGCCGATGGTTCCGGGGCGACGCTGAGCCTCCGGCAGGAGAAAGGTCGGACCGAATCCGAGGTTCACCTCGATCGGCGCGAAGGACGGCTCTTGCGCGAACAGATCGTTGAATCGCGGGGCGATGCCGAAGCTGACGAACGATCGCAACAGGCTCTCGCCCTCGAGGGTGCGCGCGACTTGCCCTCCGACGTTGACCTGCCACCCGAGTCCGCGACCGTTGCCCGCCTCTCCGACGAGCGTGTCTGCGAGCGCCTGGGTGACCGGCCAGCGCACGAGGAGCGGTCGCAACACACTGGTGCCGATCGACCCCAGCTCGGCGCGCGCGCGACCGGCGCTCATGCAGATGGCGTCGACGGCCGGATCCATCGGGCCCGCTGTGCGACCGGCCACCATTGCGGTGCATCGCTGGGTCGGTGCGCCGATCTCCGATGCCAGCACGACGCCACGGACGGAGGTGACGCCGCTGGTCTCGTCGGGCGCATCGGTCGTGATGCTGGGGATGCGATGCGTGCTGTCCAGGGTCGCGATCGCGCGGAGCGTCTGCTCGACGATGATCGCCGCCCGGATGCATCCGCGGTGCGCCCAGGGCTCCTCGGCGCCGGTCGGGAAGGTCCAACTCGGGTGGGGATCGAGCAAGCGCGCGGCGATGGCGAGGCTCCCTGATGGACGCTCGCACAGGGCGAACGGCTCGCCTTGGGCGCTGCCGTCCACGGTGCCGCTCCGGCACGCTCGCTCGCGCGTCCAGCCGTCGGCGATCGCCGGCTCGAGTGCGAGGGCCAGCTCGAGCTGCGCCACGCGTGTCGAGGCGGCGGCGTGCGCTCGATCCGTCTCCCTGCTGACGCCCAGGTTGCCGTCGCCGAAGGCCGTCCAACAGCGGCCGTCGTCGCCGCCCGTCCCGTCGGCACCCGCGATGCACGGACCTTCGGCGAGCGCGAAGGTCATGCCGACGCCGCGAAAGCCGAAGTAGTCGTGCCTTCGCATGCGAGCGTCGGCGACGAGGAAGTCCTGGGCGCGCGTCACCGCGTGGCCGGCGGCATGCACGTCCTGGATGAAGTGCATCGCAAAGGCATGCGCGGCGATCGCGTGGCCCAGCACCCAGGGCTGCCTGGTGCGTCGCCACTCGCGCGCGAGCTGGAGCGATCGAAGGTGATGCACGATGGCCTGCGCGAGCGCGCGATCGACGCGGCCCTCCGACACCAGCTGGACCAGCTGACGATCGAGCGAGCCGTCGCCCGCCGCAAAGTGCGACGCCCCACGGCTCGACATCGCCACGTAGCCCTGGTCGCCGAAGAAGCCGTTCTGCACGGTCTGATACAGATCCATTGATCGCAGCGCGTCGGACCGCGCCTGCGCGATCGCCTCGTCGTCCTCCGGATCGATCCGCGCGAGGCGCGCCTTGAGCTCGCCCTGCGCTCGCGCCGCGCCCTTGATGAGCGCGGCGACGTCAGCGGTCGGCAGCGCCGCGAGCAGCGTGCGCTCGGTGGGGTGGTGGTCGGCGGCGAGGGACGTGAGCGAGCCGTACGGGACGCAATGGTGAATGCGTCCCGATCCCAACGACGCGAGCGGATCGTCGCAGAAGGGCAGGGGCCACCCGCCCGCGCCATGCCGACGCAGCTCGCCGAGCGCCTTGCGGATGACGATGCGCGCCTCGTCGGGCAGGCCGCGCGCGCCGTCGACCGTCAGCTCGGCGTGCTCGTGGAAGTCGAACGCCGACGCGGTGGAGCCCAGCGTCGTGACCGCCGAGATTGTCGGCACGAGGAGAGCCGGGAGGAGGCGACGGCGCATGCGAGGAGCGGAAGGGCTGGCAAGGTAGCCCTCGTGCCGGGTGCGGAGCAAATCGACAGCCCTGCTACCCCCACTTTTCGCCCCGCGTCTCCGCCCCGACCCCCAGCGCGAGCAGCGCGACGTCGAGCGCCGGAACGATCGCCACCCACGGCAGGAGGGTGAGCGGCGACACCTCGCGCTGGACGATGGCGCCCACTGCGAAGGGCCCGAGCACGGTCAGGAATCTCCCGGTCTTGAGACAGAAGCCCGCACCGAGGCCGCGAAGGCGCGCCGGGTACAGCCCGCCGTGCTGGCGTCGATGATCCACGTGGCGTAGGCCCGACCTTCGGGATCGCGCCCGCTGCCTAGGTGGCCGCTGGGAAACGCAGACCAGCGCCCTCCTGGGCACTCCTGGGAACCCCGAGGTACCCCCAGGCAGCGCCCCACTCGAAGGGCTCCGAGCGCTCGACGCTCTTGAGCGACCAAGCGAGGTATCCTCGGGCCATGGGCCCCGCGCTCCCGATCCACTTCACCGCAGCGGGCTTCCCGATGGCGCCCACCAAAGAGGAATGGGACGCGCTCACCGAGGAGCAACGCATCGAGGTCGCAGCGATGCTTCCCGGGGAGGTCACGGACGCGGAGATGTCGCCTCCCGAAGGCGACCGGCACTTCAGGGCGAAGACGGGGACGCTCGACGTCCTGCGCGGCTGGTTCGCGCGGCAAAAGCAACGGATCTACCTCGCCGCCGAGCTGCCCACCTACTACCCGGCCGAGCCTCGCTTCGCGCCCGATCTGATGGCCGTCCTCGACGTCGCGGACCACGAGCGGGACAGCTGGTTCGTGAGTCGCGAGGGCAAGGGGCTCGACTGGGTGATGGAGGTACACGTCGGCGGCGATCGGAAGAAAGACGCCGAGCGGAACGTCGAGCGCTACGCCCGCCTCGGGATCCCCGAGTACTTCCTCTACGACAGGGCAAAGGGCAGGCTGAGCGGGTACCGCCTCGCGTCGGCCGCCGCCAGGACCTACTCCCCGATCGTGCCGCAAGCGGGCCTCTACGCCTCGCACGTGCTCGGGCTCGACGTGCAGGTAGAGAAGGAACGGCTCCGGTTCTACGCCGGGACGGCGCTCCTGCTCGAGAGTGGCGAGCTCATCGCGCGCCTCGAGAACATGCTCGACGAGGTGCAGCAGCGCGCTGACGAGGAGACGCGCAAGCGCGAGGAGGAGACGCGCAAGCGCGAGGAGGAGACGCGCAAGCGCGAGGAGGCTGAGGCCGAGATTTCGCGGCTTCGCGAGGAGCTCGCGCGGCGCAGCGAGGGTTGACGCTGCGGGCGAGACCCTCGAGAGCGTCGAGCGCTCGGAGCCCTTCGAATGGGGACCGCGCGAGGCATCGGAGGGCACTTCCGCCCGCGATCGAAGTCCTCGGTCGTCTGCGCGTCGGTCGAGCTCCGAAGTTCGCCAGACGCGAACTTCGGCCCGGCATGAGGGCTCATCCTGCCTCGATGTTCGCTTCCGGCGAACTTCGTAGTTCGCCGCCCGTGCCCCGGCGGCCGGCCCTCGCCAACTCGCTCGCGTGCGGGGTCAGCTGCGCCGACGGCGGATGCCGACGCCTACCGCGCTGGCCAGAAGCATCGCGCCGGCAGCATCGCGCCGGCACCATTGCGGCTTTCGCCGTCAGCGGCTCGACAACCGCAACCGTCGTCGGCCGCAATGTCCGAGTCGCCGCTCTGGCCGCCATCGTCCCCAGCACCGCCCGCCCAGCACTCTTTCGTTGCGTTCGGCCTCGAAGGCGGCCTCGAGCTCCTCGATGTAGCGGGTGAGCTCGTCGAGCTTGCCGTGAAAGAGCAGGCTCCGGAGCGCTGCACGGTCGACCCGGTCGACCCATTGCTGCGGGGCCGTCGCGCGCGTCGCCGCGGCACGTGGTGACGGTGATTCGGTGGTGGGGCGGCGACCGACGCGAAGTGAAGGCCCAATCCTCCGGGACGATCCGCCCCCAACTTCGCGTCGCGAGCGCCGAGGACCGCCACGGCAACCAGCCATCGCGTGGTTAGCGGGCTCTTCGGCCACGTGGTCGCCGTCCACACCGGACGGATGCGAAGTCGAGGCCCAATCCTCTGGAAGGATAAGCCCGCGACTTCGTGTGAGGTGGCCTTGCTCGCTCCGA
>Ga0105046_10003997_pt1 | contig 23468 bp, 14 predicted proteins | sample MAT03_FD_78385 | JGI IMG/M metagenome (GOLD analysis project Ga0105046, IMG submission 78385) | Freshwater microbial communities from Lake Fryxell liftoff mats and glacier meltwater in Antarctica - MAT-03 (megahit assembly) | ecosystem: Environmental > Aquatic > Freshwater > Ice > Liftoff...
CATTCACGGCAGGCGTCGCCCGACTCGCGGAGATCTATTCGCCGAAGGCCGGCTCGGAACCGCAGACTTTCTCGACGACGCTGCGCGTGCTGCGGGCCCCGGTGAAGGAGCTTGCCGGGCGTGAGGTCGCGGTCACGTTTCAGGCGCCGGACCGGCTGCTCATTTCCGCCGACGTGAACGGCGGCGCGCACATGGTGGCGCGCGATGGCGGGGAGGTGTGGTTCTTCGTTCCGGGGAAAAAGTGGGGCGTGATCGGCAAGCCGGGCGTGGCGAGGTTTGCCGGCAATCCGGCGAGTGTGGATGCGACGGTGCTGCCGTCGTTTTCGTTTCCGGAGAAGGCGAAGGTCGCGCTGCTGCCGTTGCTCTGCACCTTCGAGGAACGTGGTGCCCAGACCGTCGGCGGGAGCGTGTGCCGCGTCATCGTCGCCACGCCGACTGCGGCGGCGCAGACGGCGTTCAATATTCCCGCGGTGAAGATCGAACTCGCGATTCCGGAGGGCGGGATCGCGATTCCCGCGCGCATCGCGGTGAGCGGAGTTAAGGGGATCGATGTCGCCGTCGAGCTGGTGAATCCGCATCTGGAAGCACCGTGGCCCGCGGAGAAATGGAAGATGCCGGCGCGTGAAGGTGACCGCGTCGAGGCCACGGCGGTGGCGCACTTTGCACGCTTCGCGGAAGCGACGATGCGCGCTGTCGGATCAAAATCGCTGCCGCTGCCGCCGCTCGATGGTTCGCGCGTGCTCGTGGGCGTCGAAGGCCGCGGAAGACTGGAGCTGCACGATGGCGTGCGCGTTCTTTTTCTCGACGGAACGCCGGAGGAGATGGGCCGCCAGCAGGGCGCGCTCGTGAAAAAGGAGGTGTGCAGCATCGTGGACCGCATTCTCTACGGCGTCGGTGTCGGCAGTTCGCTCGGGAAGGCGCGCTGGTTCTTCGGCGAGATCGAGGAAGCCCAGGCCCGGCTGCAACCGTTCATGGACCCGCGCTACCTCCGGGAGATGGACGCGCTCGCCGACGCCATCGGCCGTCCGCGCGAGGAGGTGCGGCTGGCGAACTATTTCCCCGAGCTTTTCCATTGCTCCGGATTCGCCCTGCTCGGACCGGCGACGGCGGATGGACACATCTACCACGGCCGCGTGCTCGACTATCTGAAAGGCGTCGGGCTCGAACAGAATTCCGTCGTGACCATCGTGCGGCCCGACATCGGGAATGCGTGGGTGAATGTCGGCTATTGCGGATTCATCGGCAGCGTGACGGCGATGAATGAGAAAGGGATCTCCATCGGCGAAATGGGCGGGCGCGGCGAAGGCCATTGGGACGGCAAGCCGATGGCGCAACTGCTGCGCGAGATCATGGAAAAGGCGGACTCGCTCGACGATGCGATCACGATCCTTCGCCGCGGTCCGCGCACGTGCGAGTATTACTACGTCATCACCGACGCGAAGGCGAAGCGCGCGGTGGGAGTGAAGGCGACGCCGGAGGTTCTCGAGATCGTCGAAGCCGGCCAGACGCACCCGCAGCTTCCCGATGCCGTGAAGGACTGCGTGCTGCTGAGCGCAGGCGACCGCTACACGGAACTCGTCCGGCGCGCGAAGGCCGGGCTGGGAAAGTTCGACGCAGCCTCCGCGCGTGATCTCATGACGCGCCCCGTCTGCATGGGGTCCAACATCCACAGCGTCCTCTTCGCGCCCGGCACGCTCGACTTCTGGGTGGCGAATGCGGACTCGGTCGAAGTCGCATCGCATACGGTTTATCGGAAGTTCAACCTGCGCGAGTTGCTCGACGCGGCACCGGCGGCGGCGAGAGCAGGCCGGTGAGCGCTCTCGGCGCCCGGCTTCGCCAACCCTTCGCCAACCTCCCAACCCGGCGGAGTCGGAACCAAGGAGGGGCGGTATGATACCGCCCTCTGGCAGCGGTCGCTCCGCGCCGCTGCCAGCCATGACGGTGGCAATGAAAGAGCATCTCCGGACTCCGCACGCTTTCCGCGCTGCCCACGCCTCTGGCTCGATGCGGCGCGGAGCGACCGCATCGAGAGGGCGCTATCAAAGCGCCCCTCCTTGGGCACCCCATGAAAACGGCGAAAGCATGTTCGTTGGTTGCCAGAGGCGTACCAACCGACGGCGGCAAAGGATTCCGATCTTTCGCGGTTGAATGGCGGACCTCATTTCTCCGACCTTCCTGCCCCGCTTTATGAAACTGATCCTCGCCACATTTCTCATCGCCATCACGTCACTCGCCAGCGCGGAGGACGGCTTCCGCCCGCTGTTCAATGGCAAGGATCTCACCGGCTGGGATGGCAATCCCGAGCTGTGGTCGGTGCAGGATGGCTGCATCACCGGCAAGACCACCGGGCCGGAGCAACTCGCCTACAATCAGTTCCTCATCTGGCGCAGCGGTGTGGTGAAAAATTTCGAGCTGCACGTGAAGGTGAAGCAGTCGGGCAACAACACGGGCATCCAGTATCGCAGCAAGGAATTGCCCGCAGTCGGCAAGTGGTCCGTGGGTGGTTACCAGTGCGACATCCATCCCGCGGCTCCGAACAATGCGATGGTGTATGAGGAAAAGGGACGCGGCATCATCACGCAGAACGGGCAGAGCGTGGTGATCGATCCGGAGGGCGCGCGCTGGCTCGTCGCCGAGCGTGACCCGGTGAAGACGGACATCGCCGAGTGGAACGACTACACCGTCATCGCGCAGGGGAATCACCTCATCCACAAGCTGAACGGGAAGGTCACCGTTGACCTCGTCGATTTCGACGAGAAGGCCCGCGCGCTGGAGGGCATCCTCGCATTCCAGATCCATCGCGGCCCGGCGATGAATGTGCAGATCAAGGACGTGATGCTGAAGGAGCTGCCCGAGGGCGGCGTGGCTCCATTTGCCAAGTCCGCGATCCCGTCCGACGCGCAGAAGATCGAGAAGCAGGCACCCCGTGCGAAGAAGGCGGCGGATGCGCCCGCACCGTCGTCGGCGAACGTTCTCGTGGCGGTATCAGCGCCGGCGGCGACGGAACCGGCGGCAAAAAAAGACAAGGCTGGGGCGAAGCGGCCCGGCGCTGTCGGCCCTGCAATCGGCGAGAACAATGCCACGCCGGTCTCGCGCATCAAAGTCGCGAAGGACTTCAAGGTGGAGCTGCTCTACTCCGTGCCCGGTGACCCGCAGGGCTCGTGGGTGAATCTCTGCGCGGACGACAAGGGGCGCATCCTCGCCAGTGATCAATATGGCGGGCTCTACCGTTTCGCGCCGCCCGCGCCGGGGCAGCCGCTCGATCCGAAAAATATCGAGAAGCTCGCGACGGACATCCGTGCGGTGAACGGCATGGTCTTCGCATTCGGCGCGCTCTACGTCGGCGTGAACGACTACGAGAACGTCATCCCGTCGGGCCTCTACCGCATCACGTCGAGCAAGGGTGACGATGCGCTCGACAAGGTGGAACTCCTGCGCGCGATGGATGCGAAGGGCGACCACGGCGTCCACGCAGTCGTGCCGACGCCGGACGGCAAGGCGCTCTACCTCATCTGCGGCAACGGCACGAAGGCCACCGAGACCATGGCGAATTCGCAGGTGCCCGCGGTGTGGGGCGAGGATCATCTGCTGCCGCGCATGCCCGATGGCCGCGGCTTCATGCGCGATGTGATGGGCCCCGGCGGAAAAATCTACCGCGTGTCGCCGGACGGGAAAAACTTCGAGCTGTTCGCGACGGGCTTCCGCAACATCTTCGACGCGGCGGTGAACCGCGACGGCGAGCTGTTCACCTACGACGCGGACATGGAGTACGACTTCAACACGCCGTGGTATCGCCCCACGCGCATCTGCCATGTCGTGAGCGGCGCGGAATACGGCTGGCGCAATGGCGCGGGCAAACGGCCCGAGTGGTACCCCGACAACCTCGGTGCGGTGGTGAACATCGGCCCCGGCTCGCCCACGGGCGTGACCTTCGGCTACGGCGCGAAATTTCCCGCGAAGTATCAGAATGCACTGTTCTCGCTCGATTGGAGCTGGGGCAAACTTTACGCGATTCACATCGAAGGAAATGGCGCGACTTACAAGGCGGTGAAGGAGGAGTTCCTCTCCGGCTCGCCGCTGCCGCTCGCGGATGCGATCATTCACCCGGAGGACGGCGCGATGTATTTCGCCATCGGCGGACGGCGGGTGCAGTCGGGGCTGTACCGCGTGACTTACACCGGGAGCGAATCGACGGTGCCGGCGACCGTTGCGTCCGGCGTGGATCCGGCGCGCGAAGTGCGCCACAGGCTCGAAGCCTTTCACGGCAGGCAGGCCCCGGCGGCCATCGATGCCGCGTGGCCGCATCTCGGTGACAAGGACCGCTTCATCCGCTGGGCCGCGCGCACGGCGATCGAGCATCAGCCGGTCGCCTCGTGGGCGGACCGGGCATTGAACGAGACCGACCCGGCGAAGCAGCCCGAAGCATTGATGGCGCTCGCGCGGTGCTCCGGTGTGTGCCCGTCTCATCGCAAGCCTGGCGTGAAGTCGGTGGACATCGCGATGCGGGGGAAATTGCTCCACGCCTTGCTGAGCCTCGATCTCGCATCACTGCCGCGCGCGGCACAGCTCACCGCGCTGAGGACCATGGAGATCGTGCTCAATCGTTTCGAGCGCCCCGAGGACGTGACGAACCGGCTGATCATCGAGAAGCTCGACCCGCTGTTCCCCGCCGCCACGCCGGAGCAGAACTGGCTGCTGTGCGAGACGCTCTGCTATCTGCAGAGCCCGAGCGCCGCGGCGAAGGGCATGGAATTGATCGCCAGGGCGCCGACGCAGGAGGAGCAGATGGAGTATGCGCGCAGCCTGCGCATGCTGAAGGCCGGCTGGACGACTGAGACCCGCACTGCGCAGCTCGGGTGGTTCCTCACCGCTGCGAATTACAAGGGCGGCGCGAGCTTCGACCGGTTCATCGAGTTCATCCGCAATGACAGCCTCGACACTTTCTCCGCCGCCGAGAAGACCCAGCTCGCGGCGCTCCTCGCGAAGAAGCCCGAGCGCAAATCCGCCATTGAAAACCTCGGTGCGATGTTCGCAGGCCGCACGCCGACGAACTGGACCCTGGAGGAACTCTCCGCCGCCGCGCAGACGGGAGTGAAAGGCCGCAACTTTGACAGTGGCCGCAGGATGTTCGGCGCTGCGGCGTGCTTCACCTGCCATCGTTTCGGGAATGAAGGCGGCATGACCGGTCCCGACCTCACCGGGGCCGGCGGACGCTATTCGCCGCATGATTTCCTCGATCAGATCATCAATCCGAGCAAGGTCATCAACGAGCAGTTCGTGCCGATCGTCGTGACGAAGATCAAGGGTGAGACGGCGGTGGGTGTCGTCGTGAACCTCAATGGCGACAGCGTCACGCTGAACACGGACCTGAGTGATCCCAACCAGCGCGTGACCATCGATCGCAAGGAAGTGAAGAGCATCGAGCCGAGCACGGTCTCGCCGATGCCGCCGATGCTTCTGACGATGCTGACGAAGGAGGAGATCCTGGATTTGATCGCCTACGTCCTCAGCGGCGGCGATCCGGCGCACGCGATGTTCAAGTAGATCCCAGCCGGAGGGGCCGCGCCTGCAACAGCACATGCGCGCCCAAGGATGATCGATTTTGAATGGGACGCGCCGCGCAAGGAGCGGGGGCGTCCCGCCCCGGAAGTCCGGCGGCGATCGGACGGCGCCAAAGGATGAGTGATACGATTTGTCCAGTCCTGTTGGCAGTCCTGTTGGCAGTCCTGTTGGCAGATGCCGGCGCCAGACTGGAAAGTAGCGCAGCTCTCCCGAGCTGCGCGGGTGAAGCCGCCCGTGACGCCGTGTGTTGCGCAGCTCGGGAGAGCTACGCCACGGGATCGCAGGGCCGGGACGGCCCTGCTCCTTGGTTTTCGCAGCATCCTTCCGGCTGAGCCAAACGGCGCTTCGGATCGGAAGTCGGCCCACGCTTTCACAAGCGCGGCTACGGTCGCGGGCCTTGCGGATTGACGGCGGAATCCTCGCCGGATGACACTTTGCGCCATGAATCCTCCCTCGCAGATCACCCGCCGCCACTTCGTCTCCAAAGTCGCCACCGCCACTGCCGCGCTTGCCGCGCCGCGGGTGCTCACGGCGCAGAAGTCCGACAAGCAGCTCGTCATCGGCGAAGGCGAGCACCGTTACGAAGTGCAGCACAACTGGGCGCAGCTCCCGGAAAAGTATTCGTGGCAGACCACGCACAATGTCGCGGTGGATGCAGAGGGGCTCATCTACATCATCCACGAGGGGCGCGAGAACCTGAAGGATCACCCGGCCATTTTTGTCTTCGATGCCGCGGGGAAATTCGTGCGCGCTTTTGGCAATCAGTTCCAGGGCGGCGGTCACGGGCTGGAGGTGCGGACCGAGGGGAAGGAGCAGTTCCTCTGGGTCACGGGTTATCAGATGCTGAAGAACTTCGCGAAGCTGACGCTGAAGGGCGAGGTCGTGTGGGAGAAGCGCGCACCGATGGCGTCCGGCCTCTACCCCGCAGGAGAGGACACGAAGCCCGCGAAGCGCTGGGGGCGCGATGCGTTCATGCCGACGAATTTCGCGTTCCTGCCCGATGGCGGATTTTTCCTCGCCGATGGCTACGGCTCACACCGCGTGCATCGTTACGACAAGGACGCGAACTGGAAGTCCATGTTCGGCGCGCCGGGCACTGGCGACGGGCAGTTCAATACGCCGCATGGAATCTGGATCGATGACCGCGCCGGTCGCGAGGAGTCGGTGGTCGTCGCGGATCGCGCGAACAAGCGGCTGCAGTGGTTCACGCTCGACGGGAAGCACCTGAAGACGCTCGACGGTTTCATCCTCCCCGCCAACATCGACCGGCGCGGCGATGTGCTGCTGGTGCCCGACCTCAGCGCGCGCGTGACGCTGCTGGACAAGGACAACAAGGTCATCATCCATCTCGGCGAAGATCCCGAGTGGCGCGCGCAGGTGCTGAAGGACGGGATGAAGCTGCGCCGCGAGGAAAAGGGCGAGGGCTGGGTGTCGGGGAAATTCCTGCATCCGCACGACGCGTGTTTCGACAAGGACGGCAACATTTTCGTGGCCGAGTGGGTGAACACCGGGCGCATCACGAAGCTGCGCAAGGTGGGGTGAGAAACATTTAGGATTTTTCAACGTCTCCGCATCCCCACTTCCAGCGTCGCGCCTCGTGCTAAATCTTAAATTCCCGCGCTACGGTGCCATCCGGCGCAGGCACTCGATGAGGTAGGGCAGGAGCTGCTTCTTGCGGGAGACGAATCCATCGAGCTGCCAGATGTGCGGCGGATGGGCGATCGGAGAGTCGATGGTGCGGGTGAAGCGCTCGTCGCCGCGGACGAGGAGCAGGCTGCTCTGCGTGGTGATGTCGGTGACCAGCAGCGCGGCGAAGAGCAGGCCCTCGCGGCTTCGGCGTGCGTCGAGGGCATCGAGCAGGGCGGCGCGCTTGTCCGGGAAATTCGCGAAGCTGAGTTCCTCGATCTGGGCCACGACGAACCGGTGGCCGTTCTCGGTGTAGGGCTTGGAATCGGCGTTCACGGCCTCTTCCGCGCTCAGCGTGAGGAGCGGACTGCCGACGCTGAAGAGTTCCCGCGCGAACTCATCCGGATCCACGCCGGAGAGTTCACCGAGCTGATTCAGGATGTCGGCATCCGTCGGCGTGCTGGTGGGGGAAGTGAGATTCAGCGTGTCGCTGATGAGGCCGGCCATGAGCACGCCGGCAATGTTTGCGGGAATCGGGATGCCGAGCTGGCGGAATGAGAGCGCGACGATGGTCGAGGTGCTGCCGACGGGGTTGTTCCAGAAGAGGACGGGTGCGCGGCTGGTGAATCCGCCGAGCCGGTGGTGATCGAGGATCTCGACGATGGGGATCTGGTCCGCGCCGTGGACGGCCTGGTCGAGTTCATTGTGATCCACGAGGATGAGCTGGCGCGGGATTTCCCTGATGAAGTCGGACTTTGAAAGGATGCCGCAAATCGCGCCCTTGTCGTTGATGACGGGAAAGACGAATGCGTTGCTGTCGGCGGCGAGGTGCCGGGCCTCGGCAAGACGGGTGTCCTTGCGAAACGAAAGGAGTTCAGTCTCCACCATGCGGCCCGCGCGAACGGCACCGCGGCTCATGAGCACGCTGGTGGCGGTGTCCGCCGGGGAGGAGATGAGCGTGACTCCTGCCGCGCGCGCGGCGACTTCCACCTCGGGCTCGATGGCGTAGCCGCCCGTGACCACGACGGCGTGGGCGCGCAGTTCGATGGCGATTTGCTGGATGTGCGGGCGGTCGCCGACGAAGACGATCACCTTCCGCCCACCCTCGCTATGCTGGCGCAGCCGCGGCCCGAAACTCTCCTGCCGCATGGCGCCGACGAGCAAAAAAAGTTCCTCCTCCACCGCAGAGAATTCGCTGCAGATGAGCTGGCCGCCCACCGTGCGGGCGATGTCGGCCAGCGACGCGGTGACAGTCCGTGCGGCGACGGCCTCCTCCTTTGGCGGGCAGAGGTGGTGCATGATTTTGTAGGCGTTCAGCAGGCCGACGCAACGGAGCTGGTTATCGACCACCGGCAGGCCGCGCAGGCGCCGGCGGTCGATGAGCTGGATGGCGTCGTAGATGGGCGTGTTCACATGGACGCTCACGACCTTTGGTTGCATCACGTCGCCGACACACGGGCTCAGATCCGCAATCATGACCGGGGCCTCGAATCCAAAGCGTTGCAGGGCGAAATCGATGCGTGGATTCGTCGGGCCGCACCGCGCGGCAACGACGTCCGTCCAGCCGCCCAGCCGCTTCAGCTCCGCGTAGCCGATGGCGGAGCAGATGGAATCCATGTCGGGATTTTTGTGGCCGATGACGATGGTTTGCACGGCGCGGAGGAAAGCACGGTTTGTTCCGGCGGGAAGGAGAAAAGGCGGCCGGCTCTTTTACTGGCGGTCCCCGGTGCCCGCCGCGCTCCGGCTGGGAAATACTGCGGATCGAAGGTGCTCCGGGAGGCGTTGCATCTGCCAGTCGCGTTCGGTTTCGCCGGGAATGGCGGCGGCCGTTGCTGCTTTGCGCGCGGAGGCGGCAGCATGACGGGCGTGGCCGATCGTGTGGGCGGTTGCGGCGGCATGAGCCGAGGCCCGGGCGGCAGCACAGGCTGCGGCGTCATTGGCATCCCGGGCCACGGCATGCGCGGCGAACGCGGCGGTACGCGCCACGCCGCACTTGATTTCACCACGCGCCCACGCGCGCGCCGCCTCGATAGCCTTGCGTGGCCGGTCGTCCTGCGGACGTGTCTTCCCGAAAAATGGCAGCACATGCTCCGCGCAATCGGCGGCGAAGGTCGCGAGGTGCCTGTGCTCCTGACTGTCGCCGTGTTTGCGCGCTTTCATCTCACGAGAAGCGAGGAATCGCCGGTCCCGAGCAACGACCCCGGCTGTTGCGCTGACAGCATTTTGGGGGTGGCAAGGCGGTGGTGGAACCAGCCGGGGTGACATGCCCGCCCGCGGCAGATGCGAAGGCTACGTGGGTTCAGCGTCGGGACAGCGCGCGAAGATGCCTGCATCTGGTTGCGCGGCATCGCGAAATGCTCATGGCTATTTCCCCGTCCTGAACGGCTTCAGCAGCGTCTTGCCATCGCGTGCGGCCTTCTGTGCAGGGAAGTCCTCGACTTTCACGACTGTGGCAGGTCGGCGGACGAATAAGGAGACTTGGGCCGCGACTGGCTGCGTGGGCAGCCACATGGGCCTCCAAAGTTGCTCAGCCATGATCCACCACGGCTGCGCGGGAGTCGCATCATCGCGGTAAATGACCGCCGTTTCTTCACCGGTTGCGTTCAGAGTCAGGCGGGAGCTGTAGCGGAATTTGAAGGTGACGACCTTATGCTCGACGCCCGATTTTTGGAGGGCGTGATGGAGTTCTCCGGCGTAGGCGGCCGAGGGTTTTGCTTTGCCCGGTCCGGGATGGCGGGTGCTTCTGACGATCTCCCAAGTCCGGGAATGCCGGGGGGCGTGGCAGCCTGTGAGGAGGAGGCACACGCCGGCGGCGAGGGGTGTGAGTTGGTGCATCGCCCCGCAACCTTGCGACGCGCGATGGCGAGATGCCAGCCTTTGTCGGGGCCCCCGATTTGCCGCGGGAATCAGGCGACGGCGAGCTGGTTCTTCAGCGCCCAGGTGTGGGCCTTGAGCGTGAGCTCGAACATGTTGAATGGCTTGCCGATGAAGTCGCTGGCACCATTGAGCGTTCCGAGCTGCCGGTTCATTGTGCTGTCCTGGCCGGTCAGGAAAACAATCGGGGTGTGGTCGTGCTTCGGCAGGGCGCGAATGCGCGCGCAGATGTCGCGCTCATTCAGGTCGGGAAGGCCGACGTCCATGAGGATGAGGTTGCAGTGTGTCTCGTGGAGGGTGTGCAGGGCGTCCTGCGCATCGGAGCACCCGATGGTCGCGAGGTTCGCGAATTGCAGGGACGCGACGATCGCGGGAAGCAGATCCTTGTCACCATCGACGGCGATCACCCGCGACGGCGCGAGATTCGTGGCGCGGGAGAGGACATCTTCAGTGAGGAGCTTGCCGAGGAATTCGACGGACTGCGCGGCGGTATGGATGATTGTCTCGCTCACCGGTCCGGGCTGGAGCCCGGCGTCGGTGAGGAGTGATTCAAGGTTTGAAACGATCGTGGAAACCGGGGTCGCGCCCAATGCGGTCGCCTCTTTGTTCATCTCATCGACGAGTTGCAGGATCACGCCGAAGCCCTTGGTGTCGCCAGGCTGGGCGGCGAGGGAGGAGATCCAGGCTCCGAGCTTCTCGGTGAGGAGGGCGATCTTCTGGAAGTCGCCAACGGCCGGCTGAATCATTGCATGCGGACGCGGGGGTTCGGCAACGTCGCTTTCACTGATTGAAACGATGACGCGTTCGGCGGGCGCGGCAGCCTCGGTGGCTGCCGGGGATCCACGGGCGTCCTTGGGCGGGCTGGAGGTCTTGTGCCCGCTGAAGATGGAACGGAGAACTTTCACCTCCGCGGTGATGGATTCGTTCTCCGCAGTGAGTGTCTTCACCTGTTCCTGCAGGCTTTCATATTTCGCCCCGGCTGCGGGAGTGAACAGGCGCGCGGTGCCGAGGATATCGATCTGATTCTGTTGCTCCGCGATCTTCATGACCAATTCGTCGTTCTGACGCCGGAGCAGGCCGACGGTCTTGCGCAGGCTGTCCAATTCCTCGGGAGCTGTATCGACGGGGTCCGGGAGGTAGTCGCATTCGACGGTGCCGAGGACGAGCTTGCAGGGGCGATCCAGTTCCGCCTCGATGAATTTCACGCCCTCGATGTAGGAATGGTTCGTCGATTTGAGATCACGGATGACGTAGCTGCCGTTCAGATTCACCAGCTCGGCATGATGGGCGGAGACGGTGATGTGATCGATCCGCACTGTATTGTCGGCGCGACGGCCCACGGTGATCCGGTCACCGGTGAGGCGGAAAGTGAGATCACCCTGATCAGGATGTCTTACGACGAGTTTCGGCATGGGCTGGGCGCGTACAATTCAAAATGCAACGTATGACGTTAGCAGATCGGGTGCCGCAAGGGACACTCCCTGCCCTCTCCTGCCGCCCTCCGCGCCAGCCGGTGGCGCTTTGGCTAATCCTTTGTGGCGTGCCGGATACGCCAGAGTTCCCGCGCCTGGGAGATGATTCGTTTCAGCACGTCCGGCGTCACCGCCTGTTTCGGGTCGTCGCCGATGCCTTTGTTCGGGTGGACATTGCACTCGATGCACAACCCATCGGCGCCATACGCGATCGCAGCCAGCGCGGCGGCGGGGACGTAGGTCGCCTTGCCCACGGAATGCGACGGGTCCACGACGACCGGCGCCCACGTGCGTTCCTTCAGCAGCGGGACGATGCTTTCGTCCGGATGGTTGCGGTAGCCGTCCAGCGTCGGCTGCGTGCCGCGCGGGCAGAGGATGACGTTCGGGTTCCCGAGTTGGACGATATATTCCGCCGCAGAGATGAACTCCTGCACCGGCCCCATGTGCAGGCCGCGCTTCAGGAGGACGCAGGTATCCCGGTCGGCGATGGCCTGGCCGATCTGGCGGAGAAGGGCGTAGTTCAGCGCATTCCGCGCGCCGACCTGGAGGCAGTGCGCGCCTGCTTCGAGCGCGATTTTCAGATGCTCCTCGTCCATCACTTCCGTATCCACCGGCAAACCGGTCTGCCGGCTGGCTTCCATGAGCACGTGCAGCGCCTTCACATCACCCTGATAGCTGTAGGGGTTCGAGCGCGGCTTCCACACCCCGCCACGCAGGACGTGCGCGCCCGCCTCTTTCACGGCGTGCGCCGTCTCGATGGTCAGGTTCGGATTCTTCGGATCGATCGTGCAGGGGCCGGCGAAAAAGAACGGCTCCTGCCCAAGCTCGATCCCACCGAGCTTCACACGATGGGTGGCGAGGCTCGCGCGGATGTCCATGAGCTTGTGCGGGCTCTGGATGCGATCCACGCGACCGACATAGGGCAGGCCCTCCAGCTTGGTCACCATGTCGTCATTCCGCTCGTCGCCGACAATCGCATAAATGCTTCGCTCCTGCCCTTTGATCGCCATCACCTTGGAGCCGAAAGCCGTGACGATATCCGTCACTTCTTTCAGTTGCTCGTCAGAGAGGACATTTACGTTTGGAATGATCATGGTCGCGCAAAATGGGTCGCGAAACTAGCGGTCAGAACTCCTGCGGCAAAGGGTATTCTTGCTCGCTGCCGGCCGGCCGGGCTGCCCCGGCTCGCGATGCCCGGAGCGGGAGGGTGATTCGATTCCGTGAAGTCGTCCCCCTCGACCAGTCTGGTGGCCGCATCTGCTGAGACCCTCCCAGTCTCGGCATTGTCGGCGAGGCAGCGACCGAGGCGGAACAGGGAACTCCATCGGTCGCCGACCGCGATATTTACAGCCTATCGGCATCGACAAACGTGCATGCGATTCGCTAAGCCCTCGACAGCCGCGCCTATCAGAATATCCAGCCCTGCCTAATATCGTTCTGCCAATCGGCCTGTCATTCCATACGGGGCTGTGCGCGCGGAGCGGCATTCGGAACCGGTGCCCACCCACGGCGCAACACAGGCTGAAACGCATTCGCAATCAATGGTTGGATTAGCCAGGAAGACGCAGGCATCGGTGTTCGAAAAGACGGAGATTCACCACGAGAGCCTGGTCAAACACGGCTTTCTCACGGCACCAGCGGTGAGTTGGTGGAATTCCGCAATCTTCAATGTGATGCGTCAGATGCCCGAAGAGATTTCATCTTGCTCGGAGCAAACGCGGTTTCTCTTTTTCCGGGATGAAGTGCGATCCTTCGACACGCAGCATGGGGCCGAGCAGTTGAGGAAGCTGGCCGACAATATCGCCCTCTTGAATGCGGAACTTCGGAAGCACTGTCACTGCTCGCTCCTCTTTGTGCCGGTTCCAAACAAGGTGACCGTCGATTCGCGAATGGTCACCGATCGTGCGTATGATGAATTTCTCCCGCGACTTTGTGTCGAGCTGAAGCAGCGCGGAGTGACGACGGTCGATCTGCTTCGGCGATTCAGACAGGAGACGGAGTTATTGCATTGGCCCAGTGACACGCATTGGAATGCGCTCGGCATCAAGATTGCCGTCGAAGAGGTCGCAAAGGGGATATTAGGAATGGAAGCGGGTCACTGAGACTTGAATGGGAGACTGGCCGCAGGCGTGACAGCGCCCGTTCGGAAAAGAGATTGTCGTTCCGGGGAGTAGCGTGTTTCGATCCGCGTATGCGCGATTTTCAAAAGACCGACAGCAGTTATCCCATCGGCACACTCATGGCCTACGGGCCGACAGCAACGCGTGCGACGAAGTTCGTGGCCACGGTGCTCGCCGGCCCGGATAGCGATCCCGTCGCATTGAAACGGTGGTTCGTCGCAAAGGGCGACATCCGCAACGATCCCGAGGTGCAGGATGAGATTGCCGCCTTTTTCAAAGCACACAAGCCGCGCCAGACCGTCGTAGCGGACCGCATCGGCGGCTGCCCGCACGAAGAGGGCATCGACTATCCACTGGGCGCGGTGTGCCCGGAGTGCCCGTTCTGGGCGGAGACGGATCGCTTCAGCCACGATCCGAAAAGCCCCGGTGCGGATTCAGATTCCGTGGGCCATGTCACGGCGGACGAAATCCTCGCCGCGCTGTCCGAGGAGCGCGGCTGCCCGCCGAAAGCCGCGTTTGCCTCCGCCGATGCGCGACGCGGCGAACTCACGGGACCGCTGCTCGCCGCACTGGAGGCCGGCGTGGCCGATCCTGAGGGTGCCCGCGAGGAGGAGGCCCATCTTTTTTCCCACGCGCTCTGCCTGCTGGCGAAATGGCGCGAACCGCGCGCATTCCCGCTCGTCCTGCGCTGGCTCGCGCTGCCGGGCAAGGGCGCGAGCGACATCGGTGGCGACATGGTCACCCAGGCCGGCTCGCGCATTCTCGCCTCGGTGTGCAGCGGTGGCGGCGACATTGATGCGATCCGCGCGCTCGTGGAAAATCGGGATGCGGACGAGATTTGCCGCTCGCAGGCGCTGGAGTCGCTCGCCGTTCTCGCCGCGTGGGGCGAAATTCCGCGCGAGACGGTGATCGGCTATCTCCGCGAACTCATCTCGGAAAAACTCGAACGCAAACCGAACTACATCTGGAGCGGTGTCGCGTGCGTCACCGCCGATCTCGGGGCCGGGGAACTCGTGCCGCTCCTGCGCCAGCCGTACGACGATGAATGGATCGATTCCCTTGCCATCGGGTGGGACGAAATCGCAAGCCCGACGCCCTTCAGCGGGCGCGCGCCCTTCGAGAAATTTCGCGATCGCCAGCCGCCCATCACCGACGTTGCGAGGGAGACAAGCTGGTGGGCCGTTTACGCCCGCACCGCGCCGGAAGCGCCGCCGAAGCCCGTGGTTGCGGAGCATAAGCCCGGACGCAACGACCAGTGTCCCTGCGGCAGCGGAAAGAAATACAAGAAATGCTGCAGCAAGGCGGAGTAGCCCGCGCGCAAATTTCATTCGTCCCATCATGGCCTGGCGCTTCCACGAACACATCCTCCGCGGCGAACTCGACAACCGCATCCGCGGGCGCGTGACCGGGCGCATCTGGCTCGCGGGCATCGCGGAACCGCTGGTGCTCGACCTGCGCGGCGACTGCGCGCCGGACCTCGCGGGGTGCCTGCTCACTTTCGAGCACCCGAAGGCGGAGCCGATGACGAAGGATCTGCCCTCGGCGATGCAGCGCGGGTGGGTGGGCGACATCACGGCTTCACAGAAGCTCAAAGTGCCCGATGTGCCGATCGAGGAATTCGTCCGGACAAAGAACGCGCCGTGGCACTGGGCAAATGCGCTCTACCTCGAATGGTTCAGCGAGGCGAACGGGCGAGTGGTCGTGCAGACGGCGGACTTCACGCTGAACATTTCCGCGCCCGCGTGGACGCTGACCGACGAGGAGTATCGCGCGAGCCGGGAGGCGAGCGGGCAGGAGTACATCGACTGGATGGAGGGAACATTCGGCCCGCTCACCGGCGAAGTGCAGATCGTGAATGTGGGCGAACTCGCGCAGCCGGCCGAGGACGAGCGCGAGTGGGAACGCGAAGTCGACGGCGAGGAATGGAAGCGCGAGGACGGCGAGGCGGACAACGAGGCGGACAAGTTTCTGGTCTTCGATCCGGTGGAAGACGCGGAGTGGATGCCGGCGCGGGCGATTCTCATCCGCGAAGGCTTCACGCCGCTCGCGGTGGCGGCGCTGGACGACGCGCAGCTCCGCGGCCGGCTCTGGGAGTTGATCTACGCATTGGCGGCTCGCCGCATCTTTCTCAACTACACCGACCACCTCAGCGACATCGCGCTCTACAAATTGCTCGACGATTTTCTCGACGAGGATTGCGCCGACTGTCCGCCGCAGGCCGAGACAAATCTTCGCTTGGACATGTCCGAGCGCGGCAACGCCAGCGATGATGGCAGTCACACGTGGCTCCGCTACTACGCCGATGACACTGAGCGCGCGTACTGGCGGCACGGCTTTCCCGACACACCGGTGCCCTCGCGCGAAAAGCCTCCGTACGACCGCGACCGGTTTCTGCCCGAGCCTCCGGCGCCGCCGCCGGAATGGATTCCGCCAGCCGCAGACGACCCGCTCGGACTTGCTGATGTGGACCGCGAAATCCAGATCGAGAATCTGAAAGTCGAGATCGCCGAAACCACCGGCGGTGAATTTTCCGGAACGAAATCCGCCGACGTGCCGCCCGCGATCGAGGAAGCGTATCTCGAGCAAGTCCGCGACATCGAACGCGACGGCTGGCAGCGCCCGATCGACCAGCTCGCCGCGGAGGGCGTCGCCCCGCTCCCGCCCGCCGAACTCACCGACGAAACCCTGACAGCAAAACTCTGGGAGCTGCTCCACACCCTCGCCTGCCGCGGATTCTACGTGCAGCACACCGACCACCTCAGCGACCGCGAACTCTACACCGCGCTGTGGGAAAAAGGCCTGCGCGAAGATGCCATCCTCCCCGGCAAGCGCAGCCGCAGCGCCGCGTGGTTCCACGACTTCATCGGCAGCTACGGCCCGGAGGACATGGAAATCTACCACCGCTACTACGAGGCAGAAAAAACCCGCGCGAAACATCTCGCCGAATACCCGGACGAAAAAATCCCGCCGCGCGAAACCCCTCCCTTCTCCCGCGACTGGCGTGTGCCGAAGGGGCCGTTTTGAGGCTGCAAGCGCGCGTCATCGCGTGACCTGCGCAGTTGGGAGCGGCGACTTCCAAGTCGCCGTCGGTGTCTGCAGCCGCAGACGCGGCCTGGCGACTTGGAAGCCGCCGCTCCCAGTCACCGCGCTCACGGCGGCCAGCCATCGGGGAAGCGGCCGAAGACGCTGCGGTAGGCGAGCACCGTTTCCGGCGGCGGAAGCTTGCGGGCTTCGGCGCGGGCCTGCTCGTTGATGGCGCGGAGTTCGTCGCTGAGCTTCGTGAATTCGGCGTCCTTTTTCGCGCGCTCCTCCTCGTCGGCGATGGCCTTTGACGGATCGTAATCGGCGAACCCGGTTTCCGCCGAGGGCTTTTGCAGGCGCACGACGCCGAGCGCGGGGAAGCTGTAGATCCAATCGAGCCCGTGCCCGCGCAGCCGGCGGAAGATGAATTCATACACCGGCGTGATGTCGCACCGCCGATCGATCCAGAGCGTGCCCATGTAGAAATCCATGTAGCTGCGCCCGCCGCCCGCGAAGTCGGCGAGAAATCCGCCCGCGCCGCGGAACGATCCGATGTCCGCCTCGCGTCCGTCGTCGGCGATCACCGAGTGGTTGTCGGAAAAGATTCTCCACAGGCACTTGCCGAGGATGTCGGTCATCTCGCGCTCCGGCTCGATCGGCGTCGCCACCCAGCCAGCCTTGATTCATCAAGCGTCGGCGCCGGTTTGCGCTCCGCATCCGGCTTCCGATTGCGCATCAGGCCCGTGATGTTCCCGTGCATCGCCACGCCCTCCTCCCACACCTGCTCCGGCGAAGGATGAAACGCCGCGAGCAGCGGGGATTTTCCCCAACCCTCCGGCGCAAGCGCGGCGAACACATCCGCACCGTCCAGCTCCTGCGGAAAGAGCCGGTGGAAAAGCGCGGTGCATTCGTCATCGGAAAAGCGAGGCGTGTCGTCGGCCATGGCGTGGTGAAGAATGCTGGCACAATCCGCCGCCCCGCGCACGTCCTGCGCGACAACTATGCGCCGCTTCACTTTCCAATCCGTCGCACGAGGGACTCAGCGAGGGCGGTGCTATTCGTGCTCTCGCTCGCGGACCTCATGCTCCGCCTGGATGCGGCGTTTCTTTTCCTGCTCACACTCCACGATCCAGCGGAAGAACGGGTAGAGCACTGGATCTTCGGCGTGCTGCTCGGCCGCCTTCAAGGCTTCCGCTTCCAAATAGTCGTCTTCGGAGTTCATATTTCCGTTTGTCCATCCCCACATGCGGGGGCCTGTGGCGCAATAGAGTGCAGCGCGGATCGAGCGGCTGCCCTCATCGCCACCAAGCTGCGCGGCTTTTTCGAGGAAATTCCGCGTGAGGCCCGGCTGCCGCAGCGCTATGAGCGAACCGTGGAACGAAATGAACTTCGTGATCCAGCGGAGGTGCTCGACATCGCGCGCGCTCTCGATTTCTCGATCGAGCCGGGGCATCAGCCACGACGTATCGTCGAGGCCGAAGGAGTGGAACAGTTTCAGCCAAAGCCACGAATGCTCATCGTGGACAGCGACCTTTTTCCACAGCTCTTCGCGCAGATCGGAAAAGCCCGGCGATGCGCTGAGCTTTGCGGCATCGAGCCAGATTCCCCGGTGGAAAGTCATCGCCTCGTATTTTTCGGGAGCATCGCCGCTGAGTTGGAATTCGACGCGCGCGCGGAGAAACCGGAGCATCTCCTGCGTGTATTCGCGCAAAAGCAACCCAGCAGCCTCGGGACGGTCCTCGAGATCAAACTCGCGGACGCGCACGAGCTTCGACAGCAGCGTTCCCACGCTTTCTCGGGCGGCTTCGATATCGCGGCACAATTCGGGGACCGCGTTCAGGACCGCGTCGAGCGATTCGTCCGGGTAGCGGTTGACCGGCAAGCGGGCGACGATCTCCCAGGCGAAATCGTGGTCTTCCGGCAGGCCGATTTCGAGCAGGCGCAAGAAGACCCCGAGTTCGGATGGACCTGCCCGGGAAGCCATGGCGAGCGCGAGCCGGCGTTCCTCTGGCACCGGCTGCATTTCCGAGCGGCGGCTCCCGACGATGTAGTTGATCGCCGCGCACGAAGCTTCGCTGTCGGAGGCGGCAGCGGCTTTTTCGAGCAAGGCTGAAAGTGCCGGCTGTCCGCGCGTGGCTGGCGGAATCAGACACGGCCAGAGCCGTGCCAGCGGGCTCGTCGGGGCGGATGAGATGATTCGTTCCGCGAGAGCCGTCGCCAGCGTTGCGTCGTGTTCCGCAATGTGCGCGAAGAGATGGCCGGGCCAGGGATGAAAATTTGCGGCCCGCAGATGTTCGTCCATCGCCAGCAACTCATCGAGCGCGGCATCGGCGGTGGTGAATGCTCCGAGGAATTCATCGAAGATTCTTGCGCGCACCATGAACCACTTTTCGCGCCGCATTTGCGGTGTCACGTCACGACCGTTTGGCATTTCATCTTCATCGGTTTCGGAAAAACCGAGCGAGATGAGTCCCCGAGCCAGACGGAGCCGGAAGTCAGTGGGGATGCGCTTGAGGAGATCAAGGCAAGCCTGTCGAAACTCCACATCCTCTTCGCGAGCAAGGTCGCGCAGGAGGAAACTGCGGACCGCATAGCGAAGCGCCGGCTCCGGGTGGCGGTCGATCGCCAGTGCAAACAGCGCGAGCGCAGCCAGACGGTCCGCCCGCCATTCCGTCCGAAACGCATCGGCGCTCTCGACCCATCTTTGCGATTTGGGAATGCCGTGCGCGGCGTTTTCCGCGACGTCCAGCGCAGCCAGCGCGGCACGCCATGAACCGGTCTCGATGACATGGCGAAGAAGTGCGAGCGCGGCCTGGCGGACTTGCGCGGTGTTTGTCCGACTGACCGGACGATTCCACCAACCGACCTTCATTCCCTCGCGTTCCGTGAACTCTACGAATCGTGCAAAACAACCCGCGAGCATGGCCCGAAGCATTCCTCGATTCTCGGCGACTAGATCGAGGCCGCCGGGAGCGTGCAGCTTTGTGTTCAACCAGCGCAGCGCGTCCAGATTCACATTGAGAGTCCGGGCGCGGATTTTCAGGATTGCGCCGATCGTGCCCCACGGGTGCCCGTGTTCGCCGAGTCGCAGCGTCCGCGCCGGTGGGATCAGCCACCCCGTATCCCACAGCAGATCGAGCGCTCTGTGACGCTGGGCATCGTGATGGAGCGCGATGGGCTGGAGGATTTTCGGCAGATGCTCGAGGACGTATTCGCGGTTATCGAGTTCCTTCGGAACGCGGAACAACTCCGCGGGATGCCGTGCGCGCGGCGCGGTTTCCCCGAGTGACAACGCAAGCCCGGCCAGCGCCACCGTCTGTGCCGGCAGGAAAAGTCCGAACTGCGCCCAATGATCGAGGAATACTGCACGCTCGTAGAAACTCGAATTCTTAAACCGGGCGAACTCCGCCTCGACCAGCGGTTGCAAGAAGGTCTCCGTATCCAATCCGTCGGTCGCTGCGATCCACGCTGTCTCCGCGACGTTTCGTAGAATCGCGGAGGCGGCATCCGGAAAAGCCGCGCGCACTGCATCGGCAAGCGAAACCTTCCGCTGCGCCGGGTCGAAACAGGTGTTGTAAACGAGAAAGTCGGCGAAAAGATCGGGCACGATCCTCAGCGCGGCGTCGCCGCCCGTCAGGAGTTCGATTCGCTGGAGACGGTGGAGCGTTTCTTCGGCATCGAGCGCCGGGATGCCGAGGCACCTGGCAAGCGAATCGTGAAGCGCAGTGCCTGCGGCGACCGGAGCGACGAGCGCGATGACGCGCAGCACGCGCCAGGCGATCTGACGCTGCGCCGGATCGAGATCGCGGAGGCTCTCGTCTTCGAAGGCAGCGAAGACCATCCTTCGAAAGTCAGCGTGACTTGCCCACTTCCCCCAGCGGAGTTGATCCCGCGCGAGCAAGTCGCCTGCGATCACCGTGAGGAAAGGACAATCGGCCGTGAGTGCCACGAGAGCCTCGGCGTGCGCTGCGCGTTCTGCACCGAGCGCCTGCTCCGCAAGCTGGCGCACTTCTGCTTTCCGCAACGGCGGCAATGGCAAGTCGCGGCATTTCTCTCGCAGCCCCGCGGACATCAATTCCTGCAACAGCGGCTCGAAGCCTTGCGGTCGTGTGGCGAAGATCAGCTTCACCCGCGCATCCTGCGCAGCGAGCTGCACCAATTCGCGATGACGCGGGTCGAGCCGATGAGCGTCATCCACCACGACGACAAACTTCGGCTCATCGCGCAGCAGCGCGAAATCGAGCGACTCGTGCGACGCGGGATTCAGAAACAGCACCGGGACGCGGTGCTCGCGCGTCTCGGCTCGGCGCGCGAACTCAAGCAGGAGCCGGCTCTTTCCCTCGCCGCCCTTCGACCAGAGGATGAATCCGCGAGCTTGCTCGTCGTCCAGAAACGTCTCCATCGCCTGCATCTCGGGCTCGCGCCCGACAAGATTCCAGTCGTGCCGGAAGGGCTTGTCCGAGCCGAGGCGTGCCGCAAAGAAACGATCCGCGCCGATCAATGCCGCCGTCGCGAACGGGCTGAATCGCCGCAGCTCGTCCGGTGCGAGAAAGAACAGCACTCTCGCGAGTTGTTCCGGCGGCGTGCGCAGCCGAACCTCGGCGCAGATGCGGTCGAGATTCCATAGCGTCCAGCGGGAATGCCGCGCGATTTCGTCGTGAACATCCCCAGGCGGATTGCACGCGAGCACGAGTAAGTGGTGCGCAGCGCCAAATTCCCGGGCGTCTTCCACTGCCTTGATCGTTTGGCTGCGATTCCAACTCTTCACCCGCTTGGCCTGCATCGCCCAAACCTCGCCGCCTTCCACCTCGATCCGCAGATCGATCCCTTTCTGCCGCCGCCCGCCCCGCGCATACGTGGTCGCTCCGATGACACGGCGCGTGACCGCCTTCCCGTTTCGATTGATCGTCAGTTCTGGATGGGTATTGAGGAAATGCAGAAGGAACTGCTCAAACTCGACATCGGAGAGTTCCGTCAGGCGGAGGCAGCGATCTGGAGTAAGAAGTGGAACCGACTTAGGCATTTTTGAAATGTTTGCAAATTAGAATCAATGCTTCTAATCTGCACGAGAATGATTCCGCCACAAGAACACATTCCCAGACCGGCCATCCTCGCGCGCCTCCGGGCAGCTTTCGACGGCTGGCCGATCGTCGCCCTCCTCGGCCCTCGCCAATGCGGTAAGACCTCTCTTGTGCGCGGCCTTGCCTCGCGACCCGAAAACTACTTCGACCTTCATTCCCCCGTGGACTTCGCCCGGCTCGAAGCGCAAGGCTTCTCCATCCTCGGCGGCTTGGAGGGCGTGGTGGTGATCGACGAAGCACAAAGGCGTCCCGACATTTTTCCCTATCTGCGAGTCTTCGCCGATCGCCCCGACCGGCGCACCCGCTTCCTGCTCACCGGCAGCGCCTCGCCGGACATTGTCACGGCGGCTTCCGAAAGCCTCGCCGGTCGTGTGCGCTTGATCGAGTTAAGTGGGTTCACGGTCGAAGAGGTAGGCTGGAGCGCGTGGCGCGAACTCTGGCTGAAGGGTGGCTACCCTGAAGCCTTCAAGCGTCAAGTGCCGGAAAACTCGTTCGATTGGCGTCGTGACTACATCCAGCAGTTCATCGGTCGCGATCTGCCGCTCCTGGCCGGGACAAAGCTCAGCGTCGGCCAAATCTTCCGCCTCCTGCAATACGCCGCGCATTGCCACGGCCAGAATTGGAATCATTCGGACGCAGGCCGCGTCGCTGGCGTCAGCTATCACACGATCGAGCGCTACATGGAACTGCTCCAAGGCGCCTTCATCACCCGCGAACTCCGTCCCTATTTTGTCAACATCGGCAAACGCCTCCGCAAAGCGCCGAAGATCTACTTGCGCGACAGTGGCATCCTGCACGCGCTCCTGCTCACCCGCGACTTTCCCCAGCTTCAGGGACATCCGCGCTACGGCGCTTCGTGGGAAGGATTCTGCATCGAGCAGATCATTCGCCTCACGCAGTCGCGGGACGAAGAATGTTTCACCTGGTCTGTGCAAGGCGCGAACGAGGTGGATTTTATTTTGCAGAAACCTGCCGGCCTCTTCGGCTTCGAGTTCAAAGCAGCCGATGCTCCAAAGCTAACCCGCTCCATGGCGCAGACCGTGGAGGACATCGGCCTCACCCAGCTTTTCGTGATTTACCCCGGTGAAGTGGATTACGCCCTGACTGATCGGATTAACGTGGTTGCGTTTCAGAATCTCGGGACGATCTTGCCGGGCTTGAGCCGATAGGTTTCCCGCCCTCTCCTCCAGACCACACTTCGGACTCCTTGACCTGCCCCGCCGACAGCAGCCGCGCGAGGGTTTCGGCGAAGGCGGTGAGGGCATCGGCGTTCGGCAATGTCACTGCCAGGCGCGGGCGACCGTCTTCGCCGGGCTCGATGCATTCGAGCAGCTTTTCCCTCAGCGCGGTCGTCGCGGCGGGATTGGGTTCGGCGGCGGGGACGATCTGGCCGAGGAAATTGAACGCGGCGGCGAGGAGCTGGCCGCCGGCGTCGGCGACGCGTTCTTTTCGCGCAGTGCGCTCGGCGAGGGTGGTGGCTTCGGCGGCGGCGCGCTGCCCGACGCTGATATCGGGCGGGGCGGCTTCTTGCGCGCCGAGGAGGATTTCGAGGCGGCGTTTGAGTTCCTCGGTGCCGGATTGCAGTTCCACTTCGCCGAGGTCGCTGTCGGGGTCGAGGACGGCGTTGGCGAGTTCGTGCTTCGCGCCGAGCGTGGCGAGCAGGTGTTCCTCGATGGTGCGCTCGGTGATGAGCAGATAGACGTGGACTTTGC
>Ga0105046_10003999_pt1 | contig 23463 bp, 23 predicted proteins | sample MAT03_FD_78385 | JGI IMG/M metagenome (GOLD analysis project Ga0105046, IMG submission 78385) | Freshwater microbial communities from Lake Fryxell liftoff mats and glacier meltwater in Antarctica - MAT-03 (megahit assembly) | ecosystem: Environmental > Aquatic > Freshwater > Ice > Liftoff...
CATACTTTGGCCAGCGCGCGAGTGGGGAAAGTCTTGCTTTTGGCCTTGTGCCCTTTGCGGCGCACAATGGCGCGCCAAGTGTCGCCGCGCTTCTGAAGGGTGGGCATTGGTGTACCAGGGAATCTTGGTACACCAATGGTACACCCAGGTCGGGAATTAGCGGGAAAGAACGGGATAAAACGGGAACGAGAGAGGCAGTTAAGTGCTTGACGTTATAAGCAAAACCTCGCCACAGAGCCCCTGGCGCCTGTGCATTGCGCCGATGATGGATTGGACGGATCGCCATTGCCGCTATTTTCATCGGCTGCTGGCGCCGGATGCGCGTTTGTATACGGAGATGGTGGTCGCGCAGGCGGCGATCTATGGCGATCGCCCGCGGCATTTGAGATTTGCGGCAGCTGAGCATCCGGTGGCTTTGCAGTTGGGCGGTTCGGATCCGCGTTTATTGGCGCAGGCGGCGCAGATTGGCGTCGATTTTGGCTATGACGAAATCAATCTCAACTGCGGCTGTCCGTCGGATCGCGTGCAAGCCGGGCGCTTTGGCGCGTGTTTGATGCTGGAACCTGCACTGGTGGGTAATTGTGTCGCGGCGATGCGTTCGGTGCTGCCCGCTTCGGTGCCGGTAACGGTGAAGTGTAGGCTGGGCGTGGACGAACACCAGGACGAGGCGTTTTTCCGACGCTTTATCGATACCGTCGCCAGTGCCGGCTGCGAGGTGTTCATCGTGCATGCGCGCAAAGCCTGGTTGCATGGTTTATCGCCCAAAGAAAATCGCGACATTCCGCCACTCGACTACGCACGGGTACTGCGCCTGAAAGCCGATCGACCCGAGTTGACCGTGGTGCTGAACGGCGGTTTGCGCGAATGGGTCGATATTGCAGCCGCTGTGAGCACTCTGGATGGCGTGATGCTGGGACGGGCGGCTTACCACGAGCCGTACCTGCTGGCCACTTGGCAACAAGCGCTGTTTGCTCAGCCAGCGCAAAAACCTACCCGTCTGGCGGTGCTGGAACAGCTGCGTGAGTACATTGCTGCGCATCTGGCCGCCGGCGGCGAGTTGCGGCACATCACCCGCCATGTGCTGGGTTTGTACCAAAGTACGCCGGGCGCGCGCGGCTTTCGCCGCACGCTGTCTGAGGCCAAAGCCGGTGCTGGTTTGGAAACGCTGGATCGCGCTCTGGCGTGCGTAGAGGCGCTGACATAACGTCAACGTGCCGCTGGGCAAACTGCGCTACGCTCTACGCATCGTCATCATCGTGAGGCAAGCTTGGCGCATGGACGATAATCCGAACCCGACCCCATTGTGTGTACTCTTACGCCAAGCATGTGCTGCTGAACTGACGCGTGCGCTTGAACTGTTGTCGGATGCCAACGGCGATCGCGATGCGGCGGTGCACGAGTCGCGCAAATGCGTGCGCCGGGTGCGTGCCTGGCTGCGCTTGGGTCATCGGCAACGGCGCCGGTCTCTGGCGGGTGTCGACCTGCAACTGCGCGCGCTGCGCCGCACGCTCGGTCCCTTGCGCGATGGCGCCTCGCGAATTGAGGCACTAAATCGTCTGCGCAAGCGCCCCGAGCTGGCCGACATGCGCGCTTTGTTGACCCAGGCGCGCGCGCAACTGATCGAAAACTTGGGCAAGCGCTGGGCACGGCGACCACGGCATGGCGGCAGCTGGCAGCGTTTGCTGCAGGGCTTGCGCGATTTGCTGGCGGGCATCGACCAGTGGCCGCTAGACGGTTTGACTCGCGTGGAGCTCAATCGCGCATTGCGCCGCTCATTTCTTCGCGCCTGCAAGGCGAGGCGCGCGAATGCAGGCCGCAGTGCAGCCGTGCAGCGGCACGCATGGCGCGGTCTGGTGCGCATCTTGTTGTTGCAAAGCCAATGGCTGGAAACCTGTGCGCTGGCGGAACCGTCGCCGCAGCTCAAGCGTTTGGCGCAGAGTTTGGGCAATGAAAACGACTTGGCTCTGGTATCACGTGTACTCGGCGAACTTGAGCTCGCGCAAAGCATGCGCGCCGCGTTGCGCCGTCAGGTGCAGCAACAACGGCGCGAATTGGCCAAACGCAACGATGCGCGCGCCGCGACATTACTGCGCTGGGGTTTAGCGCCGTCGCGGGTAAAATAGCTGACGCCGTGCTGCGGAGCAGCTGTGATTGCACAACTCACCACGGTTTTACCCGCGCTGCCCTAGACTAGGCGTTTTCGATAGGACAATTTCCATGGCACTAGACCAAGTTACGCGGCAACGCATCGACGATCTACTCAGCCAGCATCGCGTGGTGCTTTTTATGAAGGGCAATCGCAGCGGTCCACGCTGTGGCTTTTCGGCGACGGCGGTTGGCATTCTCGATACGCTGATCGACGATTACGTCGGCGTGGACGTGCTCGCTGATGAGCAAATTCGGCAGGGTATTAAGGATTATGGGAATTGGCCGACCATCCCGCAGCTGTATGTCGGTCGCGAACTGATCGGCGGCTCCGACATTATCGGCGGTATGTACAACTCCGGTGAGTTGCACGAGCTGTTGGGTGTAGCAAAACCGGACCGTTCGCCACCGCTGATTGAGATCAGCCCGGCAGCAGCCGAGGCTATTGGCAATGGCATCGACGACGATCCAGGCATGGCCTTGCATTTGAGTATCGATGGACGTTGGCAAGCGCAATTTATGCTGAAGCCGGCGCAGGGCCATGAGGTGCGTGCACAGAGCCAAGGCATCACGGTGCTGATGGATCTCGCTACCGCCCAGAAGGCGCGTGGCATGCGCGTCGATTGGGTGGACGATGTGCGTGGCAGTGGTCTGACCATTTCGCTGCCACAGGCGCCCGTCGGTGTGCGGCCGCTCAGCGTGGAAGAACTGGCGGCCCGCATTGAGCGCGGCGATATTCAGGTCCTGGACGTGCGCCCCGAGCGTGATCGGCAAATCGCACCTTTCGCTGCCGCACGGCATTTGGATGCCGCTGCTGTGCAAGAAATCGGCGCGCTGCCCAAGCACACTCCGTTGGCCTTCTTGTGTCACCACGGGCAATCCTCCCGGCAGGCCGCAGAGCATTTCCGTGGGCTAGGATTTACTGAAGTTTTCAATATTGAAGGCGGTATTGATGCGTGGTCGCAACGCGTAGACCGCAGCGTGCCACGCTACTAGACTGTTGTTGGAATTTCACAAGCACGATCTTGCAATGCTTGCAAACTAAGTGCAGGCTTTCGCGAAGTAACGTGAAGAAACGATGCTAAGTCATCGATAGAACGGGAGGTTCGACGATGCGTGGGCGATTGGCTTTGATGATCGTGATGCTGCCGCTGTCCGGATGTGGCGGCGGCGAGGTTCCGCTTTCTGGCTTATGCGTAGCCGAGGCAGAACGTCGGCTGGAGGGCCAGGTGTACCGGCTGGACGAGAAGAAAATCGTCGCCGGCAAACCAGAGAGTAATGGCAATGTGATCTTCAGCGGGTCGTTGACTTTGAAGCCGGGCACCAGCGCTGAAGTTCAGCAGACTTTTGATTGTACGGTTGCACCAGCAGCAGGTGATGCGCCAGCGCGAGTCATCGCGATTCGCTTCAATATCAGCGGTTCGGGGCTCGCAGAATAAAGCGAGCGGCGTTGTTTAACCGCAGGCCGGACCGCGGCCGTGCGGTCATCTGATTGCTCAGTCCGTGTTCAGTCCGGAAATGTGCAGGGGCCAATTTTCGGGGGCTTGGGCTTGGCCAAACGCTTTGGCTTTACGCTTGTAGCGCAAGCTTGGCGCCAAGCACGGCGAACAGCAACCGCAAAAAGCGTTCGGACAAGCCCGCACCCACTAGAGCTGTGCACCGTTGCAGACCAATGCGCTGCGCAGGGGCTAGCCTGATTGACAGCGCAGCGAATCAAACCAGAAACCAGCAACTATTCGTCAAAGCGCAAATGTTTGACGCTTTTGCCATCGCGGCGGATTAGTTTGAGTGCTTCGACGCCAATTTCGATGTGAATGTTGACGAAATTCTCGGTGACCTTGCGGTCCGAGGCTTCGGTTTTTACGCCTTCTGGAATCATCGGTTGGTCGCTCACCAGCAACAACGCGCCAGTGGGAATGCTATTGGCAAAACCGGTTGCGAAAATGGTGGCGGTTTCCATGTCGATCGCCATGCAGCGGGTTTTACGCAAATAGGTTTTGAACGCCGCATCGTGTTCCCAAACGCGGCGATTGGTGGTGTAAACGGTGCCGGTCCAATAGTCGTGATTGAGATCACGAATCATCGTGGATACCGCGCGTTGTAAGCGAAACGCCGGCAAGGCCGGTACTTCTGGCAGCAGATAGTCGTTCGAGGTGCCTTCGCCGCGCACCGCGGCAATCGGCAAAATCAGATCGCCCAGCTGGTTTTTGCGTTTCAGGCCACCACACTTGCCCAGAAACAGCACGGCGCGTGGTTTGGCAGCGCTGAGCAAATCCATCATGGTGGCAGCGTTGGCGCTGCCCATGCCGAAGTTGATCATCGTGATGCCATCGACACTGGCGTTCGGCATCGGCCGATCCCGGCCGCGCACTTCGACACCACCGGATTGCGCGAACACTTCCACATAATGCTGAAAGTTGGTCAGCAAAATGTAATCACCAATCGATTGAACATCAACGCCGGTGTAGCGCGGCAACCAGTTGCTGACGATATCGGCCTTGCTGCGCATGTGCACCACTTCGAATCAGACTCGGGGCGCGTATTCTGCGCGCCCTATGGCTCACTCGACCAGTATCTGCGCGTTAACGCGCGGTTAGGGCACGGGGGCTCTGGACATCCTGATCTGCGGGAACATCGGTTAACGCATCGCCCAGCATTTACCGAGACTGGCAAATCACCCTCAATTCGTGTGCTTGATGGCCGTTATGTGGTCGGGCGCTGACCAAAATACGTCGCTATTTCCCTACTTGTTATCCAACTCGCGCTGCAAAAAAGCCTTGGCGGTGCGCGTATCGCGCACGATGGTGGGCACCGATACCTGCAGCAAGCTGGCCAGAGCGTCGACCTCCATGCCGGCGAAAAAACGCATTTCGATGACCGTTGCCAGCCGCGGATCAAGGACGGCCAGTTTGCCCAAAGCGGCATCAATGGCCACCAAACGCTCCGCTTGCGCGTCAACCGGAAGCGCTTGGGCATCAAGATCGTCCAGCGAAACATGGTCAGCACCGCCACCACGGCGCTCTGCTAGCCGGGCCCGCGCATAGTCGATCACCACTTGGCGCATCGCGCGCGCCGCAGTGGCGAAAAAATGTTGGCGGCTCTCAAAACTGGCTTCGTTTCCGGCAAACAGTTTCAAGTAAGCCTCGTTGACCAGTGCACGCGTACTCAAAGTTGCGCCGCGCTGATGACGCGCCAGTTCAGCGTGGGCAATGCGCACCAAGTCTGCATAGACCTGATCGAGCACTTTGGAACGCGCCGCCGGGTCGGCCCCGGCTTGGGCCATTTGTTGGGTGAGATCAGCGTCGATCATTTTGAGAACCTTTGAAACCAAAATGCCCGCAGTGTACTTGCTTGCAGATGAGAATTTCGCGCATACACTAGGTCGATGGATTGAACGACAGATTCCGGTGCGAACTGCTCAAGCACGCGACAGCAAATCCCAACGATTGCCATACAAATCGAGAAAGACCACCACCGATCCGTAGGGCTCGGACCGTGGTTGCTCGGTGAAGCGCACACCATGCGCCTGCATGTGCCGGTAATCAGACCAGAAATCAGAACTTTCCAGGAACCAGCCGACTCGACCCCCGGTCTGATCACCCACGCGGGCCTGCTGCTCGGCAGTCACCGCCCTAGCCAGTAGCAGCCCCGCGCCGCCATCTTGCGGCGCCACGACTACCCAGCGCTTATCCGCTTCGCGCTGCTCATCTTGGAGTAGTCGGAATCGTAAAGCCTGAGTGAAGAATGCAATGGCCTCGTCATATTCACGCACCAGCAAAGCCGTCATGGTCAGCATATTGAACCTAGCAGCCTCGTGTTGAACCAATTGCTACAGATCGAACTAGAAGTATGGCGGTCGAACGCAGCCGTGCTTTCGATAGAAAACGGACCATTAAAAAACAGACAGGCTGTTAACCCGCCTGTTTCATAAATTGCACGCTCCCTCCCGCACCTGGACATCCTCAGTCGGCCGTATAGCCCGTTATGGCGCTTCTTCGGAAAATCCCTTGTGCAACCCATATCCTGCGCGATCATCGCGCGAATTCATGAAACATGCGGGTTAAACTCTTAAACATGAATAAATTCCTCAGTTTAACTTTCGCCCTCTTGGGCATTGCGTATTGCGCAACGGCGCCGGCCGCGACTATCTACAAATGCCGCCAGGCTGGTGGGGTGACCAGTTACCAGGATACGCCTTGTCCCGGCCGTCAGATTGGCGTGCTGCGCTCGGCTGCGTCGCCCGCCAAAAGCACGGCGAAGCCGGTGCCCGTCGCACCGGGCAGCGTCAACAGCGCGCCGACGGCCAAAGCACGGCCCGTACCCACCGGCCGTGCGACGCGGCCGTCGTTTATATGCACGCGTCCGAATGGCAGTTTTTACTACAGCGGGGACGCACGCTCTAACCGCAGGCTGGTCGACGCCAGCGCCGCCGCCCCGTTGACGCCGATTGTCGGCGCCCCTGCCGCGCCGCCGGGCAAAGCTTGGGCGCAAGACCAGTGCGAACCCGCTACGCGCTCGGAAACCTGCCAGTACTACCAGGAGAAAATCAGCTACACCGACGCCCAGCAGCAGCGGGCCAAGGGTGGCGATGCGCAGAAATTGACCCGTGAGGGTAAACGCTTGCGCGCTATTCACAATCACCGTTGCCAATAGTTACCGCAACGCGAACTCCATGTGGTGCATGAAAACGCGCCCACGCCAGCCGCGCAGTTGGGCGCTGCGGCGGATTGAGGCGGGCTCAGCGCTGGCAGCGCGGGCAATAAAAACTGGATCTCTGGCCGAGCCGCACGCTGTTGATGGGCGTTTGACACTGCCGACACGGCTGCCCAGCGCGGCCATAGACCTGCAGCTCCTGCTCAAAATAACCGGGCTCGCCGTCCGGGCGCAGAAAATCCCGCAATGTCGTTCCACCGCGCGTGATCGCGTGACTGAGGATCGCCTTGACCGCTATGGCCAATGCGTCGTAGCGGCGTCTGGCCACCTTGCCCGCGGCACGGCGCGGATCAATGCCGACCGCAAACAGCGCCTCCGCCGCATAAATATTGCCAACGCCGACCACCACGCCCTGGTCCATCAGGAAATTCTTGACCGGCACACGGCGACCACTGGCGCGAGCGTGCAAATACTCGCCATCAAATCCAGGCACGAAGGGCTCCGGGCCCAAGTCGGCCAGCAGGCGGTGCACACTGCCAGCGGGCTGCCAAACCAGCGAGCCAAAACGGCGCGGATCGTTAAAACGCAGCAATTTGCCGTCGTCCAGCAGCAGATCGTAATGATCGTGCGATTTGAGCGCCGTATGCGCACCCAAAATGCGCAAGGAGCCGCTCATGCCAAGGTGGATCAATGCGCTGCCGCGCGCGTTGTCGAGTAATAGATATTTGGCGCGCCGTTGCACAGCCAGGATGGGCAAACCGGTCAGACCGCTGGCCACAGCTTCGCCAATCGGCCAGCGCAACCGCGGCTCGCGCACGCTAAGCGCGGTGACCAAGCGGCCCAGCAAATGCGGTTCTATACCGCGCCGGGTGGTTTCAACCTCGGGTAGTTCTGGCATTTCAACGCGCGACAGCGAGTGTTCTGGCGTCTTCGCGCCAGCGCGGCGTCGCTTGAATGGTGGGAAGCACCATTGCGGCATCTTCCACCAGCGCCCCCATACCGCGATGCTTCGGATTCATGAAACGCTCGTCGATGCTGCGTTCCAACAGGCGCACCACGTCGTCGTAAAAGCCGCGGGTATTGAGCAAGATAATCGGCCCAAAATACAAACCCAGGCGCTTCAGTGTGATCGCCTCAAAGAGTTCTTCCAGGGTGCCGCAGCCGCCGGCTAGCGCGACTATGGCGTCGCTGCCGGCCAGCAATCGATGTTTGCGTTCGCGCATGTCTTCAACCAGTTCCAGGCGCGTCAATCCTAGCAGCCTGTCGGACTTTCATCGCGAGTGCGCCGCCGTACACCACGGTGCAGCCCGCGGCGGCCAAACTTTGGCCAAGCACATAAGCCTGTTCTCGAAATAGCGAGTCAGCGCTGTTGCTAGACGCGCAATAAACGCAAACTCGCAGGCCAGTCACTATTCAGCCTTTGTTTTGTTTTCTTCAACGCGGGCTAAAGCGGCTTTATAAAGCGCCATATCGCGCTCGTATTCGCTTCTGGCGACGATTTTTTCCGCTTCTTTCTTCAGCAGAAACTGCTTTTGCCTTTCGATCTCGGTGCGCTCGCCGGTGATCATCTGTTTTAACGCATCACTGACTGTGCGACCGCCGCGCTCCAGACTGGCGGCCTGGGCAACCAACGAAGCTAGACTGGTTTCGCGAGCATTGATCTCAATGCGCCTGGCTTCAATGGTTTGCCCCAAAAGGTCCATGCGCTGATTGAAGGCGCGCACCAAATCGTCCTCGTTGGCGTAAGAATTGAGCAATGCCTCATCGGCCTTGCGACGATCTTCGACCGCTTGTGCCTCATCGGCGGTTTTGCGTTCGGTCGCGCGGATGGCCGCTAATTCTTCGGGTGTCATCGCCCGGTCGGTGCGCTGCACTGCAACGCCTTGGTTATTGATCTTTTCGCGCGCGTACTCGTTCGCTTCCGGTGGTACTTGATCACTGTAGTGGACATTGCCGGCTTTATCGGTCCACTTGTACATTTTGCCCACTTTTGTCGACTGTGCATCCGCCGTATCGGGCAGCACGCCAATCGAAAGCGCTAGGGCGAGAGCTAACATAACTTGAATACGCATCGATCAATCTCCGCAGATGAGCACACATTGCATTTTTGCATCATCGCAGTTTGCTGTGAATGGCAGGTCAACACAGTCGCCTATTCTGACTGAGCAGATTGCGCTGTATGCCCTGCGTTCACAACTTGCGCCCGCGCAACTTGAACTTTGCTTTGCTTCTGGGCTCGGCTGCCTTCGGGGCATTCACGGTGAACTTGGTTTCGGCCACTGCGCCGCCTAGTTGGAGTGACACGCTGTAATCTCCCGGCGTCAGATAGAGCTGCTGGCCCAAGCGTTTGGATTCGGCGAGCGGTGTTTTGGCCAGCTCACCGATGCTGGCATCGACAGCTGCTTTGTCAACGGCTGCTTTGTCATCGACTGCTTTGTCGTCTGCCTTCGCTTTTGCCTTGCTCGCCCGCGCAGCCTCGGCCGCTAAACCGAGCTTGTCATCTACCAAAAGCTCATATTCCAGTCGATTGATGCCGCGTTTGGCATCCACCGGTAACTCGCGCACGGGATTCTTGTCAGCATCCAGGATGGTCAATGTGCCGCTGCCGGGCTGCGCGGCCCAGTAGTGGATGACCGATTTCGGCTTGACTTGCAGATGATCAAACCAACGATCCGGCGCGCTGCGCCAACTCCGCGAGTAATCCACATCGGCCACGTAGAACACATGCGCCGCCGAACTTCTCACCGTGCTGGTTAGCTCCTGGATAGGCAACACATCGACGATCCACACGCTGCGCCCGTGGGTACCGGCAATCAGCTCACGGTCGCGCGGATGCACCACTAGATCGTGCACGGGCACATTCGGCAGCCCTTCTGGCAAGGCTTGCCAAGCCTTGCCGCGATCCAGCGACACATAAACGCCGCGATTGCTGCCGACATACAACACCTCGGCATTGACCGGGTCCTCTTTGATCACATTGACCGGCTCGGCGGGCAAATTCGCGGCAATGGACTGCCAACTCTTGCCTAAGTCCTCGCTGCGGTAGACATAGGCGCTCATATCGTCGTCGCGATAACCGGTGAAGCTGGCATACAAGCGTTCACGCACATGGCTGGATGCCTGCACGCGGCTGACCCAGCGGTCTTTGGGCAAACCGCGAGTAGCCTCTCGCCATTGCTGACCGCCGTTGTCGGTGACCCAGATCAGTCCGTCGTCGGTGCCGGCGGCAATCACGCCAAACTCCTGGGCCGATTCGCTTAGCGTGGTGATGGTCGCGAAGGGCACGTCGCCGCGATTGGGATTGCGTGTCAAATCGCCGGAAATGGCGCGCCAGGTTTGGCCTTTGTCCATCGATCGGAACAATTTATTGGCGCCGAAATAAACGATGTCGGGATTGTGTTCGGACAGCAAAATCGGCGTATTCCAGTTGTAGCGTAGCGCCGCTTCAGTCAAAGCGGGGCGCGGCCGTACCTCGCCAGCGTCTTTGCCACTGCGTCTGTACCAGCCAAATTGATAGCCGGTGTACACCACGCTGGCATCGCGTGGATCCACCTGAATCTGCATGCCATCGCCGCCGTTCAAAAAGCTCCAGCCCTCGTTGCTTCCCCAAAAACCGCCGGGTGCGCTCGGATCGAGGGTGCTGGATCCGCGCCAGGTGCCGTTATCTTGCATACCGGTGTAGACGTTGTAGGGCTGCTCCATGTCAACCGCCAGCGTATAGCTCTGCCCCACCGCTTGCGAATCCAGTTTCAGCCAAGTGGCGCCGCCGTCATAGCTGACATCCAGCCCACCATCGTTGCCGTTGAAGACCCGTTGTGGGTTGGCAGGATCAAATTCCAAAGCATGGTGGTCGACATGGACGTGGCCCGCATTGCTACGGCCGCTCCAAGTGACACCACCATCCTCGCTGATCGCGGTGGGTACGCCCAACACAAACACCCGATCCGCGTTGTCTGGCGCTACGCGGATTTCGCCAAAGTAATAGCCGTAGGAATAAGTGAAATCGCGGATCGGTGCTTGATTGGCTTTACTCCAGACTTTGCCAGCATCGTCTGAGCGCCAAATTTCCAGGCTGGTGACCGCGCTATCAAACAAGGCCGCATTGCCATCGCGCAACTTGGCGCGCAGTTGATCCAGCGTCAGTTCACCGGATTTAAGCTTCTCGATCAGCGCTTTGCCGTCTAGTTCCGGCGGAAAGTCACTGCCACGCACAAATTGATCGATGATTTCTGGATCTTGGCGCAGGAATTCCTCTTTGCTCATGGTTTTCAGTCGCGCCGCCGACAGCGGGCTATCGCCGAGATCAATCAGATCGTCGGGCAGCGCTTGTTGGTTATCGACGCTGGCGTAAATGCGGTCGGGATTGGCTGCAGAAATGGCCAGCCCAATTCGACCGATATGCGCACCTTGAGGAAAACCTGCGAGGCGCGTCCAGCTATCGCCGCCATCGGTACTTTTGTAGACGCCGGAACCCGCGCCGCTTTCCACAAAATTCCACGGCCGCCGCGAACGCTCCCACATGGCCGCATACACGGTGCGCGAATCGCGCGGATCAAACACTAGATCAATCGCGCCGGTCCACTCTCCTTTTCCCGGCAATACCGCTTGCCAGGACTTGCCACCATCCACGGTGCGATAGATGCCGCGCATGCCGCCCGGCGTGTACAAAGGCCCTTGCACGGCAACCAAGACGCGCTGGCTATCGGCAGGATCGACCTGCACCCGGGCGATGCGATCGGCGCCGGTCAGTCCTGCTTGTTCGAAGGTCTTGCCACCATCGCGACTGACCAGCATTCCCAAACCTGGGTACGAGGAGCGCGAGGAATTGGGCTCGCCAGTGCCCACCCACAAGGTGTCGGGTTGCTGCGGGTCTAGCGCGATGTCTCCGGAAATCATCGTCGCTAATTGATCGGACAGCGGCGTGAAGCTGACGCCGTTATTGGTGGTCTTCCAAATACCGCCAGAGGCATAGGCGACATAAAACGTGTACGGCTGGGTTGGATGCACGGCGATGTCGACAATGCGCCCGCCCTGCACGGTGGGTCCGATCGAACGCCATTTTAGGCCGCCAAACCAACTCGATTGTTCCAATGTTTGGTGCTGCTGCCAAGCATTCAAGCGTGTATCGGCATCGGTACGCGTGGACTTCGCCGACAGCGGCGCAGCCAGCGTCAGTGCGATCGCAAGCGTCAGTGAGCGGCGCATAAGTTCTCCAGGCGGAAGGCGCAATACAGGTAGCGGACGATAACGCGGGAACAGCCCAAGGCGTCGCATGCGAGACCCAAAAACAACAGTTGCTGCACACCTGCGCGCCGCCACCACGGCCGGCCTTTACGCGTTAGGATGCGTCATCCCTCTGCTGGAGATGCCAATGTTGCCCGCTGCCGCACAAGAACTGTGGAAGGCGTTGCGCAAGGCTGATCGCAAAGCGGCCAAGGCGCGCGTGGTGGCCTTGCGCCGGCGCCTGCCCGAGGCCGATAACGACGAACTGCACCGTTTGCTGGTGCAGAGTAAATGCCTGCAAGCTGGCGCCTATGGTGCGCTGTCGGCGGTGGTTGAGCTGGTGCCAGGCGTCGGCCGGTTGGCTGGCGTGTTTCTCGGTCCGGCGATCGATATCGGCACGGTGACCGCGCTGCAATCAGAATTGGTGATCGAAACCTTCGCACTGTACGAGGTGGAGCTTGGTGATGCCGGCGAGCGCTTCGCGATTTTGGCCATTGCGGCGACCAATGTCGGTGCCACGCATGCGTCCAGCATGGTCGCCAAGCTGCTGAAACGCTACGCCGGCGCCGTCATTGGTGATTTTGTGCTGAAACGCGCGCTGCCGATTGCCAAAATCGCCACCGTGGCCACCAAGAACATCGCGCTGACCTATGCCATCGGCATGCGCGCCGAAGCGGTGGCCAAATTCCGCGATGCGGATTTGGAAGAATGGCCAAAGTTAATGCGCCAAGTCACCAATATCGACGAGTCCACCTTGGTGGAATGGGCCACTAGCGCCGCCCGCACGGCGATCGATCAGGTCCAAGAATCCGCTAAATCCTGGGTTGGGCGGGTCACGAGTTTGTTGCCGAGCCTGCCGAGCCTGCCGAGTTTGGACGATTTGAAGCGCTATGTGCCGGGCGTGCACGATTCGCCAGAGGATGCAGCCGCGGAATCTCCGCCAGTGCAGCCAAAAGCCAAGGCCAAAAAGGCCAAACCCAAGCCTGCGGCCATGCCCAAGATAAGCAAGCCGGCGCCCGCCAAAGCCAGCGCAGCCAAGCCGGCGCTAGGTAAAGCCAAACCCGCCGCAAAAAAGGCGGACAAAGCGCCAGCGACTAAGGCCAGCACGAAAAAGCCGGTTGGCAAAACCAGCAAATCCAAAGGCGCCTAGCGCAATAGCCGCGGGCTGGCAGCCTGTCGGACTTTCGGCGCACTCGCGAGGAAGGCCCGACAGGCTAGCAGCCTAGGTTCAGCCGCGACGTTCCACACCAGAATCAACTGACGCCCAATCCAGGGTCGCCATGAATACCGCAATGCCAACTGAGATCATCCAACGCATCGTCATTCTCCTTCACGAGGGCAAATCCCGATCTAAACGTCGGGTATATGGCATGACAACAGAGAATACGGTCAGTTCGCTGACTAACATATGACGGAAATTTAACGAATTCGGGCAGGGCGCGTCGCGCTAGTCGGGGCAGCGGAGCAAGCTCCGTTCTACCACCGCCGTGAGCCTTCTCGCTCCGGCACGGTATTGCCCGCACCGAGCGTGCGCCACTGGCAACGCGTACTCACACCACGATGCCGTCCCAGCGCGCGCGCCAGCGGGTCGGTGTGAACTCGGGGATCTGTTGCGGCGTCAAGGCTTCGGTAGCGACGCGCCAGAAGCTCTTGAACGGCAATTTCTCGGCGGTTTTGTAGAAATGCACCAGATATGCCCAGTCGCAGTGGAAAAAATCGGCTAACCATTGGTCAAAGTCGTGCACGCCGGCCTGATGCAGCAGAGTCAGGCTGAGTTCGGCCGCGGTGCGTTCGTAGTGGTAGAGCTCCGTCATACGCTGCGCCGATAGGTTTGGGTCGGGCTGCTGCACGCCCAAGGTGCGACCACGCTCTGACAAGTTCCACTGCACGGTGTGGCCAAATAAATGTACCAAAATGAATAAGGCGTCTTCGGCGTCCAGATCGTGATCAATCTGAATCTCGGCGCCGTCTAAATCGCCGGTAAAGGGTTCTGGTACATCGCTGATGATCACCGGCACGCCATAACGGCGTTCAATTAGAGCCTCCAGCTGATTGAAAACCGCACGACAACGCGCGTCACTGGGATACCTTGGATCGATAGACATGGCTGAGTTGATTTTTTAGGTGGTGAGCGAAAAAGCCAGGGCATTGATTTGCCGGGCCGAGAATTTTGTACAGCCCGCGCTCAAAAATGATGCACGCCTTCAATTTCACAAAGCAATTCCTTACGGCACACATCGCCTTGTAAAACGGTAAACACGGCACCCGGGAAGGCTTCGGTCAGGAATTTCTCGGTTGCATAAAAATGCTCTTCCTCGCGCACGTAAGCGCGTAGTACCGTGCCAGGGCCGAACTGACTTTCGGTTTCCATCGCTTCGTTGGCGACTTTTAACAGGCTGTCGAGATTGCGTTTGGTTTCCGCGAGTTGATTATCCAGCCGGCCGGGATGACGCGAGCTATGCCCTACCAAGCTGGCGGTGCCCGAAATCAGCAGCACGCTGCCACGCGCGCATTGCCAAATCGCTGCGCGTGAGAAACGCGGCGGTTCCGGACCATACTCGGGCGGATAATTGCGCGGCACCATTTGCCTGGGATTATCGAGCATGCGTCCGGGTGTTTTTGAGGCTAACCACAGCACCCGTACTTTTGCCGAAGTGTCGGGTAGTCCAATGACCGTCGCCGCCGGATCTGCCTCAAACCACGCGCGTTCCAGGGCTAATTGGCGGCCTACGCAAAACTGCCGATACCGTTCGGTATCACCCTCGCCTTCATTGATCCGCGAAAAGTACGTCCAAATGCGCAATACGTACGGATAACCCGAACCCGGCACATAATCGAGTATGCGTCGGTACGCCTCGTGCGTGGTGGTGCCGATACCGCCGAAATCGCGTTCCGAAAGCACCAATTCGCCCAACATCAAATGTTCATCGCCGGCAAAACGCGCCGCCCCCAATTGGCCACCCCGTAAGCGACCGTGGCTGCGCCAGGATTCGCTCAGCGAATGCAAGGCGGGCATCGGCAAATCGAAACTGGCGCTGCCCGCGCCGCGCGCACCCAATCGCCACGCAGCGAAGGCGTCGGGCGAAGGCTCTGGCGCCAGATCAACTAGCCAGCGCGGATTGGGGGGATTGCGGTCTTTCATGAGGTTTTTTAGCTTATCTCGATCACGACGAACCAGGATGGGTCGCGCGCGGGGCCACTCATCATACGCAGCGGCACGGCTAGACTCCCATGTCGCAAATCATCGGGCTAAAGAAATGGATATCGACCGCGTGCGCGCCGCGCTGCTGGGCTTGCAAGATCGCATTGCTGCGGCCGTTGAAGCCGTTGAGCCCACCGAGCGTTTTGCGCAAGATCGCTGGCAACGCGCCGAAGGCGGCGGCGGCCGCACCCGTGTGCTCAAACAAGGCGCGGTGTTTGAGCAGGCCGGTATCGGTTTTTCCGATGTGGTCGGCGCCAAAATGCCCGCCAGTGCGACCGCGCATCGACCCGAATTGGCGGGCCGCGGATTTCGCGCGATGGGCGTGTCGCTGGTCTTTCATCCGCGCAATCCATATGTGCCGACCACCCATCTGAATGTGCGCATGTTCAGTACCACCGGCCCGGATCCGGTGTGGTGGTTTGGTGGCGGTTTTGACCTCACGCCGTATTATCCCTTCGATGCGGACATCGCCCATTGGCATCGGGTGGCCAAACAGGTGTGCGACCCGTTTGGCGCGGATTTGTACCCGCGCTACAAACGCGGGTGTGATGACTACTTCTATCTAAAACACCGCGACGAAACGCGCGGTGTAGGCGGTTTGTTTTACGACGATGTGGCGGATTTGGGCTTTGATGCTTGTCTGGCGCTGACGCTAGCGGTGGGCCAGGGTTTCCTCGACGCTTATCTGCCGATCGTAGCGCGACGCCATGCAACGCCGTACGGTGTGCGTGAACGCGAGTTCCAGCGCTATCGGCGCGGCCGTTATGTCGAATTCAATCTGGTTTGGGATCGCGGTACGCTGTTCGGATTGCAGTCGGGCGGTCGCACGGAATCTATTCTGATGTCGTTGCCACCCGATGTGCGCTTTGAATACGGCTATCAACCCGCACCCGAAAGCGCCGAAGCCCGCCTGCAGGACTATTTGAAACCACGCGATTGGTTGAGTGAATTTGCCGATGTCTGAGTTGATCCTGTTGGCCGATAACCGGCGCTGGCTGGTGGTCGACAAACCCGCTGGCATCGCGGCGATTCCGGCGCGTGACGAAGATCCCGCGCAGTCTTTACGGCATCGTTTGCAGGCGCAGTTGGGGGTGCCACTGTGGGTGGTACATCGCATTGATCGCGAAACCAGCGGCGTGATGCTGTTTGCGCGCGATGCACAAGCGCATCGCGAATTGAATCTGGCGTTTTCGAACGCGCAGGTGCACAAGAGTTACTTGGCCTGGACAGCCGCGCTGCCGCAACCAGCGCAAGGACGCATCGCACTGGCTTTGCACGCCGCGCGCAAGGGCAAAATGCGCCCCGCGCTGCCCGGTGAGGCAGACGCGAAATCGGCCTGCACGGACTATGTGGTCGAACAACACTGGCGGTACGCCGAGCTAGACATCGCGCGCGTGCGCTGCCATCCGCGCAGCGGGCGGCAGCACCAGATTCGTGTACATCTGCGTAGCCGCGAGTGCCCGATCCTGCGCGACGCGCTGTACGGTTTGCAGACGCTGAAGGCACCGTTCGACCGTTTACCGATTCAGCGATTGGCGTTGCACGCGGCCGCCATCGCAGTGCCGGCAGTCCTTGAGCAGCCGCCGCAGACCATCCACGCGCCATTGCCGGCGGACCTCATCGCACTACAGACGGCTTTGGATCTGCAAGCCTGATCCTGGGACTTCAAGCGCGCGCGCGGCGATTGACCAGCATCGGCAACAAGGCAAACAGCAGCAGCGCGCCGGCGTAAATGCGGCCCGTGGGCGTGCTGAAGTTGGCGAGCATCTCGGCCATCGATAGCTTGCGCAGTAGCAGGCCCACGATGACGTCGGCGATCAAAACCAGCACCAGTGCGATGGCGCCCATACCCGCGTGCGCAGACCATTGCGCGGGTAAACGCAGCTTGCGCGGCACATAGCGCGCGGCAAATAACATCGCCATGACTAGAATCGGTGTCTCCACGAGTAGCGCGGTGAGTGCGCCAAAATTGGGCTCCAGCCAATAGATACGTATAGGTCCGCACAAGAATCCCACCCCAAACACGATGGCGAAATAGAACAGTGCTGCTTTGAGGATCAGAGTCATGGCGCTTCCTGATGTGCTTTTCGATTTTACGCTGCTGAGGTTAAACCTTCGTATGCAAGAATCTGCGCGCAACCTAACCCTTCGGAGTGATTTCGTGAAAGCAAAGACCTATCTGCAGATCCTCGGCTTGGCCGCCGCGCTGAGCAGCAACTTGGCGCTGGCGGGCAACTGGGGCACCAGCGGCTACACCGGTTTGGGTTATATCGATGAAAATCAGTTTGATGATGACGCGTTCTCCAGCAGCTTCAATCTGGTCTACCGCTTCACCGATACGCTGGGCGTAGAGGCGGGTTACACCAGTTTTGGCGACTTCGAAAATAGTTATCGCGTGGGCAACGCGAGCGCCAAGGCGCAAGCCGGGATTGACGGTTTCTCGCTCGGTTTGAATTTGCTGACCGATATCGGTGATTCCTGGTATTTCACCGGTCATGCTGGCCTGTGGAGCTGGAATGTTGATGCCAAGCTCTCAGTCACCGGTAGCCCATCGATCCGGGCGGACGACGATGGCACCGATTTCTTCGCGGGCGGCGCATTTGGCTATAAATTCACCGAGCGATGGGGCGCGGGCCTGGGCGTGACCTATTACGGCGTCGATGTCGACAACAACGGCAGTGGTGTTTACATAGTCGGCCTGAACACCGTTTATTCGTTCTGAGATTGAGATGGGAGCGCGCTTGCCTTGCGGCAAGCGTGCTTTCGTCGTTTATGGCCTTGTTTGGGTGCGGCTATCGACAAGTTGATGGCGTTCGACTGCATCCAATATGCCGTCCTCACCCAACCGCGCTGCGCCACCATTCGCCGAGTACCACCGCGACGGATTGCGCGACATTCAAACTGTCCACGCGGCCGCTGCCCGGAATAGCAAAACGCGCGTCAACGCTGTCCAAAGCCGCGCGGTTCAAACCGCCGCCCTCAGCGCCAAAAACCACGATGCTGCGTGCGGGTAGCGGATCGCGATACAAACTGCGTTCGCCTTGAGCGGCAGTGGCGATGAGGGTGAAGTCGGCGGCGCGCAAATCGGCCAATTGCTCATAACGAACCACCGGCACGCGCTCTGCGGCGCCCTCGGCGACCCGATAAACCGCGCCTGCCAAGGTCAACGTCGAATCAGCGGGGATCAGCACCGCGCGGGCACCAAAGTGCACGGCGCTGCGCAAAATGGCGCCAAAATTGTGCGGATTGCCGACGCCTTCCAAGGCGATCAGACAAACTGGGCCAGTTTGCCGCGCCAAACTGGCGAACAACTGCGGCAAGGATGGTTGCTCCTTACGCAATACATCAAGCGCCAAACCTTCGTGATGTTGGGCCGCGGTCAGACGCTCCAAATCGGCGTCTTCTACTTCGTTGAAGCCAATCTTGGCCGCCGCTAAACGCGCCAGTAGCGGTCCTATTTCGCGAGCGCGAAGACGCGTGCAATACAACTTACGAATGGCCTCGAAGCGGTCTTCAGCGACCGCCAGACAAGCGGCGCGCCCGTAGATGCGCACTTCGCGGCGCCGTTGCGCATCGCGTTCATCGATGAGCGCGGGCACTTCAAAGTCGGGCTCCGGTTCGGCGCGCGCCGCCGGCCGCGCCGGGCGCGTGTCGCGCACTGGATCAGGGCGCGATCGATCGCTGCGCGCATACACACTGGGCGCCGAGGCACGAACCGTATCGGCGGCCCGCGGTGGCGCGCGATCCGTAGCGCGCGCAGGGTCTACTTGGCGCGGCGGTCGTTCGGCGCTAAGCCGCGGCGGGCGCTCGCTGGACTCACGCGGCGCGCGCGGACCGGGGTCGGCACGTTGCCAAGGCGAGGCCGGTGCACCCGAACGGTCTTTAGTTGCCGGGTTTTGGGCTTTGAGATCGGGATGCTGATAGACGTTTGATTCGCGCGGCGCGCCTGCGCGCTTTGCCGGTCGCGACGCACGCTTGGGAGGAAATTTGTTGTCGTTCATAGCCAAGCGCCGTGCGGAAAAGGGCATATAGGATGACAGAGCGGGCGATGTTGGTTGGTTATTGATTATTGGTAGTCGTTGGTGGCTGGTTGGTGGGGGTGCGAGGGCAAAGTGATGTGGTGATCCAGCCGCGGGTCGGGGCTGCAGCGGCGAACCAAGACAGCCCAGGGCAGCGCCCTGGGTTGGCATGGCGGGGGTCACGGAGCCCTGAAGGGGCGAGCCATCTGGACGCGGGCTCGCTGCAAACCAACCACCAACAACCAACAACCAATCTCATCTATTGACTTAGGAATGTGCTCTAACTTACTATGGCAACAACAAAAAGCAGTAACGATTACCGAACAGCGCAGGATGCGCTCATAACAAAAAGGTCGGAAAGACCATTCAGCCAAGGCGGAGATTACCCCTCCGCCTTTTTCTTTGCCCGAAATCCGGGATTTTGCGTAGCCTACGCCAGTTGTTAATGCCAGCCTTTACCGCACGCCTTCTGGCGTTTGCGTGCGATCCAATCGGCACGATAGAGTCCGCATTTGCCACGACCGCAAGGTCGCGTCTACCCCACACGCACGAGCGGTCGCCCAAAAAGGGCGCGCGCTATCCCTCTTTTCTGTAGGAGTCCTTTATGTCGTTTCGTCATTCCTTGGTTGCCGTTGCGCTGGCCAGTGCGCTACTCGTCGGTTGCGGTAAAGAAGAAACCGCCGCGCCCGTCGCTCCCAAAGCCGTTGCGCAGACTTCCAATGCCGCCAGTTCGATGCAAGCGCAAGTCCAGGCTTTCCGTAGCAACGATCTGCGCACCTTGATCAGCACATCACTGCCGCCGAAAGAACTTGAGCGCATCAGTGCTGAGTGGGAAAAACAACGCGCCGAACCGATCACCGACGAGGAGCGCAAGGAGTTCGCAGAAAACTGGAACAAGCTTACTGCTCCCGACGGTGTGGATAAAATGATGGCGGAAATTGAGCCGCAACTGGCACAGGTGAAACCGCAGTTGGCCGGCATGATTGCGATGGGCCAAGGCATGGCAACGATGACCATCGCGCAGAGCAACGATCTCACTGCCGATCAAAAGCAGCAAGCAACGCAATTCCTGAATGGTTTGAGCGGTTGGTTGAGCAAGACAGATTTCGCTGACGCGGCGCTGATGCGCCAGTCGCTGACCGCACTGGCCGAAGGACTGCGCGCTACTGGCATCACCACGCTCGACGACGTTAAAGCCTTAAGTTTCGATCAATTGCTGGATAAAGCCGGCATGGCTATCAGTGGCGCAAAAAATGCGCTGGCCGCCTATGGTTTCTCGTTGGATACGATCGCCGACAGCGTCAAGGCGGAAGTGGTCAGTGAGACGGGCGATGTTGCCAAACTGAAGGTCAGTTATGCCCTGTTTGATTCGCCGCTGAGCTTTGAAAGCGAGATGCAGAAAGTCGATGGCCGTTGGTACGGCAAAGACCTGCTGGAGCAAATCGAAAAAACCAAGGCAGACGCGGCCGCTGAAGTCGCTGCCGAAAGTGCAGAGAGTAGCTCCAGCGATGAGGAAGCGACCAAACAGTAGGCGTAGCGCGCCAACACGCTGCGGGCCGATAGACCGGTCCGCAGCCCTTGGCGACGCGCCCGCAGCCGATGAACAACCCCACTTCCGCCAAAGCACCCTGGTTTCGACGTGCGCTGTTAGCACTGGTCGACTGGCTGCTGCATCCATTTTTACGCATCGCGCGCATCACGCCGGAAACCGATCGCGCACCATTTGATCCCAACAAACCGGTTTGTTACATCCTCGATCGCCACGGCCTATCCAACTTGGCGATTTTGGATCGCGCGTGTCGGGAAGCGGGTTGGCCGCGGCCGATTAATCCGCTGCCATTGGTATCAATGAGTCGGCCACCGCGCGCGGTTTTTGCGCTTGAAAAGCGCAACGGTTGGCTATTGAATCGACGCCGTTTGAAAGACCGCACCGAGCGCCTGGAACGCTTGCTCAGCGCCATTCGGCGCGACCCAGACGCCCAAGTCCAACTGGTTCCGGTGTCGATTTTTGTCGGGCGCGCGCCGGATCGCAGTGCGGGTTGGTTCAAGGTTCTGTTCAGCGAAAACTGGGTGATGGTCGGCCGTTTTCGTCGCTTGTTGGCGATTTTGTTCAACGGTCGCAGTACCCTGGTGCAGTTCAGCCCGGCGGTGATGCTTGATCAGGCGGTGCCAGAATCGGGCGATTTGAAGCGCGCCGCGCACAAAATATCACTGCTGATGCGGGTGCATTTTCGTCGCATCAGAACCGCCGTTATCGGCACGGATTTATCGCATCGACGCACGCTGGTCGGCGATTTGTTGCGCACCGATGCCGTACGTGCCGCCATCACCGCACAAGCCAGCAAAGAAAAAGGTGGACGGCCGGCCGCGTTACGGAAAGCGAATGCCTATGCGCGCGAGATTGCCGCAGACTATTCGCACCCGGTGGTGCGCTCGTTATCGTTCATTTTGACCGGTTTTTGGAACCGCATTTACGATGGCGTCACCCTGCATCATTTTGACGGCTTTCGGCAACAGGCGCCGGGCTTTGAAGTGGTCTATGTTCCTAGCCATCGTAGCCATATCGACTATTTGTTGTTGTCTTATTTGCTGTATCGCAATGGTTTGGTGCCACCGCATATTGCGGCCGGCGTTAATTTGAATTTGCCGATTATTGGCTCGATTTTACGGCGCGGCGGTGCGTTCTTTTTACGTCGCAGCTTCAAGGCCAATCCGCTGTATGCGGCGGTATTCAGTGAATATGTCACCCAGTTAGTACGCCAGGGCGTCGCAATGGAGTACTTCATCGAAGGCGGTCGCAGCCGCACCGGCCGGTTATTACCACCGCGGGTGGGCATGGTGGCGATGACAGTGCGTTCCTACCTGCGCGAACGCGCGCGCCCGGTGTTGTTCCAGCCGATCTTTATCGGCTACGAGAAACTCATCGAGGGCAAATCCTACCTGGGTGAGTTATCCGGCCAACCGAAAGCTAAAGAATCCTGGCTCGGTTTGGTGCGGTCGTTATCGGTATTGCGCAATCGATATGGTCGCGTGGTGGTGAATTTTGGTGAGCCTATTCAACTCGATCATGTGCTTGATACGCACGCCCCCGATTGGCGCACGCAATCCACTGGCGAACACGATCGACCGAGTTGGTTTTCCGGCGCGGTTGACGATTTAGCCAATAAGGTGTTGGAGAATATCAACGGCGCAGCCGATGTGAATCCCGTCGCGCTACTGGCGCTGGTGATTTTGGGCACGCCCAAACATGCAATTGGCGAGGCCGATTTGCTCGCGCATTTGAAGATATTCCAAGATCTGTTGGTACAACTGCCCTTCCATGCGCGGATCACGCATACCAGCATGACACCCGCCGAGATCGTCGCGTACGGCGAGGGCATGGGTTGGATTCGGCGCCTGAAAAATCCGCTAGGCGATGTGCTCAGTGCCGAAGGCGATCAGGGCGTGCTGCTGTCCTACTATCGCAATAACGTCACCCACGTTTTTGCCGCGGTGTCGTGGGTGGCGTGTTGTTTGCTGAATACGCGGCGCTTGTCGCGGCAAGGTTTAGGGCGACTCGGGCGCATGGTGTACCCGTTCTTGCAGACAGAATTGTTTTTGCCATGGAGTGCCGATGAATTTGTGCAGCGCATCGATGCGGCGGCCGATTTCCTCGGCCAGCATGGTTTAGTCAATATCGATGCTGAAGGCAGCTGGATTTCCCGCCCGACCGATGGTGGTGACGCCTTCTTTGGCCTACGCGTGCTGGGCCACAGCTTGTTGCAAACTTTCCAGCGTTATTACGTGGTCATCGCGGTGTTAGGCAAAAATGGGCCAGGCACGCTGTCTTCGGGTGAACTGGAAACACTGTGCCATGTCACCGCACAACGCATGGCGCTCTTGCATGAACTCTCCGGCCCTGAATTTGGCGACCGCGCGCTGTTCAAGAGTTTCATCCAGATGCTCAAAGCCGAAGGCATCGTCACGGTAGACGATCACGGCAAGTTGGTCTTCGGCCAGGAGCTGAATCAACTAGGCAGCGACGCGCGCATCATTTTATCGCGCGAATTACGCCAAGGCATTGTCGCCATCACCCCCGAGGCACGTGCCGCGCTGGCTGCGCCTGCGGTAGTGAAGGATTAACCTAGAAAACTCAGTTGACCGCTCATCGACGCTCATAGTTTGTTGATTTCGATAAGGTTTTTTGCAGCTAAGTGGGCCTCACCCATCGGGTGAGCTTCG
>Ga0105046_10004000_pt1 | contig 23462 bp, 16 predicted proteins | sample MAT03_FD_78385 | JGI IMG/M metagenome (GOLD analysis project Ga0105046, IMG submission 78385) | Freshwater microbial communities from Lake Fryxell liftoff mats and glacier meltwater in Antarctica - MAT-03 (megahit assembly) | ecosystem: Environmental > Aquatic > Freshwater > Ice > Liftoff...
CCGTGGTAGGCCGGATCTGCGCTGACGGCGGGGGCGGTGGTGATGCGGACGGTTTGGTTGCCATCCTTCCGGAAATCCGGCACGCCGGTGACGGTCACCGGCTGCGGCACGTTCCAGTCCGCGGGGGTAAAGGTAAGCGACGGCGGCGCGACGGTGACTTCCGCCGTGTTTTCGGAGTTGAGCGCCATCGTGACTTCCGCCGTGGGCGCGCGGTTGAGGACCACGACGAACGTGGCGGTGCCGCCGGCCTCGGTGGTCACCAGATTGTCCGCGGGCGAAACGCTGATGCCGGCCTGCTCGTCGTCGGCGTTGTTGACCTGGAGATTGGCCGGCTTCAGGCCGGAGTATTTCTCATCCTCGCTGACCGCGGCAGCGAACTGAATCTGGTAGGCCACGTCGCCGTCCGCCACGGCGTCATTCTGGCCGGTCACGGTGATGGTTTGCGGGAGGTTCCAGTTGTTCGGGGTGAAGGTGAGCGAGTCCGGCGAAACGAGGCCTTCCGCGGGGTTGCTCGACGTGACCTGAAGAACCACGTCGCTCGTTGGCGCCAGGTCGAGTTGCACGGTGGCGGTGGCGGCCAGGCCAAATTCCGTCGTGAGCAGCGTGTGCTTCGGAGTCACGGAGAAGCCAGCGGAGGCGGCCGGAATGTAAATGAACGAGGCCACCGGCTGGTTGGTGGTGGCTTCCAACTCCGGCGGGAAGGGGTTCACGTCCCGGTGTTCGATGATCCAGGTGTTGCCATCCGGCTCGAAGCTGACGGTGTTGTCGAACCCGGAAGTGCCGGTGCCCGCGTTTTCCGACGAGAGGATGAGCACGCCGGCGTCCGGCGAGGCACCGGGGATGGCGAGGCGATAGCGGCCCAGCGCGAAGTTCGTCACGCTGAACTGCGGCGTGGTGCCGCTGAAAAGCAGGACCGCGGCGTTGGTGCCCGTGGCGTCGAGGCCGAAGCGGCCTGAGACGACGGTCGTGTTGGTCTTGGGGATGAAGGCGAACGCCACGGGATCGTGCTCGAGCGAATTGGCATTGGCGAAGTTGTCCTTCACGTAGAGTTCCCAAGTGCCATCGCTGTTGACGACGGCGGAGGCGTAATTGCCTTCGTTCTTGGCGTGATTCACCAGCAGCACGCCGGTGTTGGTGGGCGAGGAGTTCGTCGAGTAGAGCCCAAACTGGCGCAGGTCCACGCGCGAACGCCCGTTGCTGATACCGCGGAAATGAGTTCCGAGCAGCAGGCCCGGGGAGCCGGTGAAGAAGTTGTTCGTGCCGCCGTTGGCCGCGGTGGCGTTGCGCGCCCAGCCGCAAAACCAGTTCGTGTAGCGGAAGAAGGCCGCCGCACAGTTGAGGTTGACCTCAGCCCGGCCGGACGTCAGATCCTGGAGCACGGCCCAGTAGCCGTTGGCGCGGCCGTCGAACGCCGGCGCGCCGTAGTTCTTCTGTTCGTCAGGCAGTTCGCCATTGTCGCGGCCGTTTTCCGAGACGGCGACCAGGACCATGCCGGCCGCGAGGTCATCCGCCTCGGTGTCGCCCTCCTGGAGGTTGAAATCGCCACGATTCGAGCCAGGACGCACGCGCAGGTCATTGATTGAAAGCGTGGCCGTCACCGTGACCGAGTTGACGGTGTTGCCGGGGTCGTTCTGGACGACCTTGAGGTTGGCGGCCGTGATGCGATGCGGCGGAGCCTCGGCGGCTTCGAGGGGAAGCAATCCGCCAAGGCCCAGGGCGAGGGCAAGAGCCACGCCGCCCAGGCGGGCAAACGGTTGAATTGAGCTGAGTTGTTTCATGTGCGTTGCGAAACCGCTGCCAGGCACCGGTTCGTCTGAATCTTCCCGAAGTCATCAGCGGATGACTCTTTCGCGGGAGACGAAAACCGGTGCCGGTGTCAGCGGTCAGGAAGTCTGGGCGGCCGATGTGAAGGCCCGGTGGCGGGCCGGTGACAACCGGGTGAATTGCCGCGCCCGCCCCGGCGCAGGGCTGCCCTTCGTGACCCTCACCTCCGGCGCCCGCCCACCGCCTCAGTCGTCATCCTCGGCCTTCGCCCGCGTGAACACGAAGCCGGCGCGCACCCGCGCGGGCATCGGGTTGTCCGCGCCTTTGATGGAGCGCCAGATGACTTCGTTGAGGAGCAGGTCGTCCGCCGCGTCTTCCTCGGCGAAGTTGAATTTGTAATGCTGGCCCCACAGACCGGCGACGTTGGTGGCGTGGAGGTTCTCGTTCGCGGGCCGGGCCGTGCAGGGCGCCAGGTCGGGCTGGGCCTGGAACGAATGGAACATCGGCGTCGCCGCCGCATCGAACTGCGTCATTGGCTGCAAGCCGAGGAATAATTCCATCGTCCGCAACATGCTGCTGGTGGAATACAACGTGGAGTCCACCGACCGGCGCTTCGTGTAAGGGCTGATCGCGAAGGCCACCGTGCGATGCGCGTCCACGTGATCCGGCCCGTTCTGCGCGTCATCCTCGACGACGAAGATCGCGGTGCGCGGCCAAAACTTCGATTTGCTGACGGCCTCGACCACCATGCCCAGCGCGAGGTCGTTCTCGGCCACGAAGGCCGTGGGCGAGCGTCGGCCCACCGTGACACCGTGGGTGTGGTCGTTGGGCAGGCGCACGATTTGCAGCCGCGGCATGTCGCCCTCGGCCTCGAAGCGTTTGAGTTCGGAAATGAACCGCTCCGCGCGCAGGAGGTCCGAGTAGGTCATGTCGAAGCTGCGGAACCACGGATCGAAGTGCCCTTGCAGCGACTTCACGCGGGTGGTGCAGGGCTGGTTGGTCTGGGCGCCGTTTTGCACAAATTCGCCATAGCTGCGGTAGCTCACGCCGGCTTCGCGCGCGCGGTCCCAGAGGTAGCCGCTGGCCGGCGCGGCGATGGGGAAAACGCCTTCGCTGGGATAGGGAAACTTGCCGCTCTTGCCGTGGCCATAATTCAGCGGCCAGGTCTGCTCGACGAAATCCGTCGCGTACGCCGCCATCGTCCACTCGTGGCCGTCGGCGCTGACCTCGCTCTCGACGTAGAAATTGTCCAGCAGGACGAACTCACGCGCCAGCCGGTGGTGATTCGGCGTGACCCGCTCCGGGAACAGGCAGAGCGACGGATCGCCGTTGCCCTCCGGCAGGTCGCCGAGCACCTGATCGTAGGTGCGGTTCTCCTTGATGAGGTAGATGCAGTGCGTGATGGGGCTGGGATCGCCGGGCCGCGCGGGAATCGGATTGCCCTCGGGCCGCACGCCGGTCACACCCGCGTCCGGCCGCAGCGGGCTGCATCGCAGCACCTCGGCCGTCCACGCCTTCAACCGGGTTTCGAACTGGGCCCGCGGCGGCAAGTCCACGAAGCTGAGCGTGCCGCGGAGCAGCTTGCCGATGTATTCGTCCTTGGTGCTGCCGGGGCGCGGCTGCGGCCCTTTGGGATTGGCCTTGGCGGTGTGGCCCTTGCCGTTGGCTATGAGCAGGCGCTGGCCGTCCGTCGTCACCCGCACGCTCGTCGGATACCAACCGGTGGGGATGAAGCCCAGCGCCCGGCTGCGGCCGGGCGTCTTCACGTCGAACACGCCGACGGCATTGATGTTCGCGTTGGCCACGAAGAGCCGGCTCTCATCCGGCGAGAGCGCGAGGCTGTTCGGCGTCGAGCCGCGCGGGGCGTTGGGGTAGAGCGTCACGGCGATGGTCTCGATGGCGCGGCCCGTGGCGGGGTCGAGGACCGTGACTGTGTTGTCGTTGGCGTTGGCCACGAAGAGGAACTTTCCGTCCTTGCGCAGCACCATCTCACACGGGTGCTCGCCGGTCACCCAGCGGGCCGTCACCGCGCCGGTCTTCAGGTCCAGGACCGCCACGCTGGCTTCGGCCCAGAGACTCACGTAAAGCCGCCCCCGCCGCGCGTCCACGACGCAGGCATAGGGAAACAGTCCAGCCGGATCGTTCTCCTTGATCGCGGCGATGGCGCGGGCGCGCTTGGTCGTGGCGGCGGCGTCAAAATCCTCGCCCGCCGCCGTCGTGTCCGTGGCTGGCGCGACGCCGTCGCCCAGCGGGAAATCGCGGGCTACCTTGGTGGCGAGGGTCACCTGCGACACGCGGCTGTTCCAGAGGTTGGCGGCGAAGATGGATTTGCCATCGCGCGCCCAGGTGACGCCGCACGGCACGCCGCGCTCCGCCACGGGCCGCAGCCGCAATGGCGTGCGACTGGCGAGTCTGCCGTCGGCGAAGTCGAACAGATAAACCACCTCGCCGCTGGAGCCGCTGCAGGCGAGTTGCCGGCCATCGGGCGAAAACGCCAGGCCGTAAAACGCCTCGGTCACGTTCGTGCGCGCGGCCACCCTGGCGGACGCCAGATCCACGATCACGACCTCGTGCTGGCCGTAGCCGCAATGCAGCACCGCCGCGAATTTCCCGCGCGGATGCAGCGCGATGTTCACGGGGAAATCGCCCAGGTCGAGCTGCGCGCCCGCGGGCCGGAGCGACCAGCCATTGGGCAGCAGCATCGAACCGTCGGGCTGGCGGCCGGGCCAGAGGGCCGGGGAGTTCGTGGCGGCTGGAGCGGGGACCGCCAGCAACAGCAGCGCCGCCAGACCGCACCGGAAGAGAGTGAGGAGGGCTTTCATTTTGGAGCGGAGTTCCGGGTGTTTTGGAAGACGGGGATGGCAGTCGGGACCGGCGCGGCCTTGAACCGCCACACGAAGAACCCCAGCGCCACTGCCAGCGAGAGCAGCGACAACCCGGCCACGGCCCAGGCCGTGGCCTTGAAGAGCGGCAGGATGGCGCCGCCGCCGCCGAAATTGCGCACCAGCATCACGAGGACGTAGCCGAGATAGCCAAAAGCGTCGGCCAGGTACATGAGGTAGCCGAGGTTGCCGCGGTCCCGCGTGAGGGCGATCAGCCGCTCAAAGACCGTGGTGTGGACCGCTACGTAGGGCAGATACAGGCCCAGCCCCAGCAAGACCATGAAGCTGAAAGGCGAAATCCGGCCCGCCTCCAGCGCGAGCAGCGTGAACGTGACGGACACCAACCCCGCGCCGCTGATCCCCAGCGCGAGAAAGAACGCGCGGCGGTTGTCGCGCACGAGCACCACCAGCCCCGTCACCGCGAGCACGCCCAGCGCGACGAACATTTCCGAGCGCGTGAACATCTCCGGCGCGGCTTGCACGCCCAGCGCCGCCCACAATTCCGGCGCGAAGTCCGCCCGCAGACTCCGCAGCACCGTGATGAGCAGATACGCAGCGGTGATGCCCACCAGCCCCGGCGCATAGCGGCGGAAGAAGGCGCGGCGTTCGGCCCGGCTCATCGGCGCGCGGGCCGAGCGCGCGGCGACGTCCGCGGCGGAGGGCGGCGGGATTTGCCGTAGCATCCACACGAAACCCGCCAGCGGCAGCAGGAACAATGCGCCGGCGCAGGCCGGCATCCACGCAGCGCTCACGCCGATTTGCAGCAGCCAGGCGCCGGCGGATTTCGTGAAGCCGTCGGCGAGGATGAAGCTGGCGCACAGCCCGGCCACGAAGGCTTCCGTCATCTTCCGGCCTTCCAGGAACCCCAGCACCAGCCCGAACACCATGCCCAGCGCGAGGCCGTTCAGGAACAGTCCCACCACGCTCCACGGCGGCGGCACCAAGCCAAACAACAGCAGCGCCAGTTCCGCCAACCCGATGAGCGCGAGCAACGCCGCGGCGCGTCGCTCGGGCGGCATCTCCGCAATGACCTTGATGCCGATGAATTTCGCGATCGTGTAGCCCAGCACCTGCGCCAGCACGAGCCAGGTCTTGAATCCTTCGGGAAACGACTCGCCGGAAAAGGTCGCCGCGGTGAACGGCTTGCGGAATGCGTACATGCTCGCGTAGGCGCCGAACGCGGCGACGACACACCAGACGGAAAGTACCCAGGGACGCTGGAGCCAGGCGTGGACGAATCTTGGTTGGAGCAGGCCAGCCTTCATGGGCGGACGGCGACGCGCGCCCAGCGTTGGGTGCGCGCGAGGTCGAAGGCGGCGGGGAGGTTTGCGAGGGGAAAAGGATCCGAGACCAGCGCGGTCCACGGGTAGGCGTTGCGTTGCTCGCACAGGAAGGCGAGGGCGCGGGCCAGGTGGCGCGGGGTGTAGTTATGGAAACCTCGAATGGTCAGGCAGCGGCGCACCACGGTTTCGCCCGTCAGTGCCAAGGTCGTGGCGGGATGCACCATGCCGACGAACGCATAGAAGCCGCCGGGTCGCAGCAACCGCACACCTTCGGGCACGACCGCGGCGGTGCCGGCGACTTCAAAGACCGCATCCACGCGGCCCGTGAGCGCGAGGTCCGTGGCGGTGGCCAACGCTGGTTCGCCGCCGAAGGCCTCGACGAGCGCGAGCCGGTCGGGGTTCGAGTCCACGACGATCACACGCTCGACACCCGCCGCACGGAGCAAAGCACAGCCGTAGAGGCCGAGCAGTCCCGCGCCCTGGACCACTGCGGTGCGGCAGGGGTCGGGCAATTGCTCGGTGGCATTGACCATCGTGGCCAGCGCGCAATTGGCGGGCGCTACAAGTTCATCCGGCAGCGCGTCGGGAATCGGCAGCAGGGTGCTGCCGGCGCGAATGAGGAGGTGCGAGGCGTAGCAGCCATTGAGGCCGGTGCCATTGGCGAGGGCGGCGTGGCCGTACTTGAAGAGGCGCTCGCACTTCTGCGGCAGGTGCCAGTCGCGGCAAGGCGCGCAAGCACCACAACTGGCCGTCAGCGTCCACGTCACGCGCCGACCCACCAGCGCCGGTTCGCGTCCCGGCCCGACCGCCATCACGCGGCCCACGGCCTCGTGTCCGAGCACGCAAGGCGTGGGTTCCTGCCGACGGCCATCTGCGGTATGGAGGTCGGAGCCGCAAATGGTGGCGAGGGAAATCGCCACCAGGGCCTCGCCTGCGCCGCACGCCGGCAGCGGGCGCTCGACGAACTCGAACGGCTGGCCCGGAGCCTTAAAGATCGCCAATTGCGCCATTTTCATACGGAGAACTTGCTTACCACGGCAGGCTGAAGGTCTTCACAAAGCTGTACGCCTTGATGGCTTCAACGACGCCCTCCTTGACGCCGAGGCCGCTGTCCTTGAGGCCGCCGAAGGGGCTGCACTCGGTGCGGAAACCGGGCACCTCGTTGATATTCACCGTGCCGCACCGGAGGGTCTTGATGGCCTTGAGCGCGCTGGCCAGGTTGGTGGTGACGACGCCCGAACTGAGGCCGTAGGCGGTGGAGTTTGCCACCGCGAGGGCATCGTCGAGGTCGCGCACGGTGAGGATGGGCGCGAGTGGACCGAAGCTCTCGCAGACCACCATCCGGCAGTCGCGCGGGACATTGGCGATGACGGTGGGTGGGAAGAGCGCACTGTGGCGCTCGCCGCCCAGGAGCACCTTCGCCCCCATCACCACGGCCTCTTCCAGCACGGTTTCGAGATAGGCCGCGGCAGCTTCGTCAATCACCGTGCCGATGCGCGTGGCTTCGTCGAAGGGATCGCCGCAAACATACTCCTTCGCCTTGGCGGCCAGGCGCGCGGTAAATTCGGCGGCGATGCCGTCCTCCACGAGGATGCGTTTCACGGCGGTGCAGCGCTGGCCGGAATTGCGGAAAGAGCCTTCCGCCGCCAGCGTCACCGCCAGCTCGAGGTCGGCGTCGTTGAGGACGATCAAGGGATCGTTGCCGCCGAGCTCCAACACGAGCCGCTTGTAGCCGGCGGTGGCCGCGACCTGCTTGCCGACAGCGACGCTGCCGGTGAACGCCAGCACTTCGACGTCTTCATGCCGCGTGAGCGGGCCGGCGACCTCGCGGGTGAGACCGAGCAGCACGCTGAGCATGGGACCGGGCAGGCCGGCAGCGTAGAGCAGTTCGGCGAACTTTAGCGCCGTGAGCGGCGTTTTCTCAGAGGGCTTGAGCACCAGCGGCGTTCCGGCGGCGAGGGCCGGTGCGACCTTGTGGGCGACCTGGTTCAGCGGATGATTGAAGGGCGTGATGGCCGCGGCGCAGCGCAGCGGCTCGCGCACGGTGAAGATTTTCCTCGCCTTGCCCTGCGGCGAAACATCTGCCGAGAAGATCTGGCCGTCGTCGCGCAGCGCTTCCAGCGCGGCGAACCGCAGCACGTCGAGCGTGCGCCCGACCTCGTAGCGGGCCTCGCACAGAGCCAGGCCGGTTTCGCTGGTGATGAGGTGGGCAAACTCCTCGTGCCGCGCCGTCAGCGCCGCCTGCGCCAGGTCGAGGATTTTGCTGCGCTGGTAGCGGCTGGGCGTGGCGTCGAAGGCGCGGGCGGCGGCGACGGCGGCTTCGACGTCTGCCTGCGTGGCGAGCACGACGGTGCCGACTTCGTTACCGTGGTAGGGGTTGCGAATCCGCAGGGTGCCATTGCTGGCGACCGGCTGGCCGGCGACGAGGCTGGAGAGGTTCATGCGATGGTGCCGTTACAAAGGAAGTCGAAGAGCTCGAAATTTCGCGGGTCGCCTTTCGCCTTCGCCGCGTATTCCGGCTTGAGCGCTTGGCTGAGAATGAACGGCACCATCTCCTCGTAACGCCCACCGTGGGACCGCAGGCCCTCTGCCAGCAGACTCAAGTCGTGCCACGCTGGCGTGCGACCCAGCACCACGTCGCGACCCGAACACACGACGAAGTCGCCCATGCGGTCGGGCGGCAGTTCCATCAGGCGGGCGGCGTTGGTTTGATCCAGCACCTCCGTGACGCCGGGAAGCTCCCGAACGAACTGCATGATGGCTCCCAATTTCACGTCGCTGCCAGGCGGCAAATGCACCTGCGCGAACGAGCCCAGTGCGCCGTGATGGAGGAGATGCGGGTCGGTGATCGGCAGGATGACCCGGAAGCCGGAGCCGAATTTCTCCCCGAGCAGCGTTTCGAGATAGATGACGTTGGGCGAGCCGTCGGCTTTCTGCTTGGCGTTCATACCGTGATCGGCGGTGATGCCGATGACCGCGCCCAGCTCCAGCAGTCGCCCCAGGTGTTCGTCAATGCCCGCGTAGAAGTCGAGGGTCTCCGAAGCTTCGGGCGGAAAGCTGTGCTGCATGAAGTCCGTGGTGCTGAGGTAAAGAAAATCCGCCCGCCCGGCTTCGAGCAATTGCACGCCGGCCCGCAGGACATAGAGCGAGGCTTCGGCGGTGTAGATGTCCGGCGTGGCTCCGACGAGGGCTTTCACGTCATCAATGCCGTGCGTCGGCTTCGCGGCCTGCCCCGCACGCTCCGAGGAGAACGCGATGCCACCCGCCTCGATCAAGCCGTCGGCGAAGAATCCCCGCAGCTTGTCCTTGGCGGTGACCACCGCAACCTTGCGGCCAGATTTCTGCGCGGCGGGAAAAATCGTCGGCGCGCGGAGGAAGCTCGCCGAGTTGGTCATGACTTCCCGATCGGCGGCGGCATCATAGAAGTAATTGCCGCCAATGCCGTGGACGTTGGGCGGAACTCCGGTGACGATGGAGGCGTTGTTGACGTTCGTGCAACTGGGCATTTGTCCGCGCGCCAGGCCGCGGTAGCCGTTCACACTGATATCCAAGAGGTGGGGCATGCACGCGTGCGCCAGCGCGGCGTCGAGGTATTCGTCCGCCGAGCCATCGAGACAGAGGCCGACAATTGGGCGGTCCGGCGGCAGGTAGGTGCGTCCGTTGACGGTGAAGGGAGTCATGCGATAGCGGTTCCTACTCGGGCTTGCAGGCGGGATCGCAGCGGTTCGTCTCCGTGAAGGCGGCGCGGGGCTGGCTGAGCTGCTGAAGCACCCGCTCGATGGCGCCGACGAGTTGTTCCATGTCCGCGGGAAAAAGCCGGCCGATGTTGCCGATTCGGAAGGTGTCCACCGCGGTAAGCTTGCCCGGATAAATGATGAGGCCGCGCTCGCTGAGCTGGCGGTAGAAGGTGGCGAAGTCGAAGTCCGCCGTCGGGTAAAGGAACGCCGTGATGATGTGGCTCTGGACCGCCGGCGCGAGCAGCGGACGGAGGCCGAGTCGCGCCAGGCCGGCGAGCAGGGTCGCGTGGTTGCGCCGGTAGCGTTCCGCACGCGCGGCGATGCCGCCCTCAGCTGTGAGTTCGCGCAAGGCTTGATCGAATGCCAGGACGACGTGCGTGGGCGGCGTGTAGCGAAACTGGCCGTTCTTCTCAAAGCCGCGCAGTTGGTCCAGCAAGTCGAGACTGAGGCTGCGCGCCCAGCCCTCGCTGGCCAGCAGCAACGCGCGTTTCGCGAAGACGAACGAGAAACCCGGCGCACCCTCGACGCACTTGTTGGCCGACGAGATGAGGAAATCAATCTCGGCCGCCGCGAAGTCAATGGGCAGCCCGGCGAAGCTGCTCATCGCGTCCACGACGAAGACCTTCCCGTGCCGGCGCGCGACCCGGCCGATGGCCGCCAGCGGGTTCAGGATGCCGGTGGTGGTTTCACAATGCACGAGCGCGACGTGGGTGATGGCGGGGTCGCTGGCAAGGCAGGCTTCCAGCGCGGCGGGATCGGCGGGCTGATCCTCCGACGTGCGCAGGACCGTGGCCGCGATGCGCGCGCGGCCCAGCATGGCCACGATGCGGTCGCCATACGCGCCGTTGGTCAGCACGGCGACCTTGCCGTCGGGTGGCACACAGCTTTGAAAGACCGCTTCGACGCCAAAGGTGCCGCTGCCCTGCAGCAGAACGACTTCCCAGCCATCCGCGCGGGACAAGCCCGCGAGGGTCAGCAGGCGCTCGCGCACGCTGGCCACGACGGCATTGAATTCAAAGTGCCACGAACCGGCATCGTGCAGCATGGCCTGCTTGACGCTGAGGCTGGTGGTCAGCGGGCCAGGCGTGAAGAGCAGGGCGTCGCGGGCGGAGGGGAGCAAGTTCATGGGTGATCAGAGTTCGGTGATGGCCTCGTGGATGAAGTTCCCCCGCTGGCTCAAGTCCGCCAGCGGGGCGAGCGCCTCACGAGCGAGGCGGCATTTGTTGCCCAAGCAGAAGAACTTCATCGGGGCACAAGCTCCCTGCGACGCATGTCGGGAACGTGGCGAACCGGTTACGGGCCGGTGAAATTTGCGTCCGGCCCCGTAATGGCTGGCTGGCCACCACCGCCAATCTCGCCAGACCGGGAAGGAGTGCGGCGAAGGGGCAAGAACACAAGACTCACGCCAGGTTTGAGGCCACCGCGTCGAGCGCCGCCCGCAACCTCGTCCAAGCTTGATCGAGTTCGGACTCGGCGACGTTCAGCGGCGGGGCAAAGGTGAGGACGTTCCCTTTGGAAACTTTGAAATTCAGCCCGCGGCGCAGCGCGGCGTACATGACGCGCTCGGCCTCGTCGTGGCCGTTGCTGCCAGCGCGGCCCACCTCGACACCGAGCAGCAGGCCCAGCCCACGGACCTCGCGCACCAGGGGATGACCCGCGAGGCGGCGGCGTAAATCGGCGAGCGTCCGCGCCCCGAGTTCGGCCGCGCGCTCGACCAACCGGCCTTGCTCGATGACCTCCAGCGTGGCCAGTCCCGCAGCGCAGGCGGCGGGGTTTTTCTCATGGGTGTAGTGCCCGAGCGAACGCTCGGCCGCGACATTGAACTGCTCGCGCGCGAGGATCCCGGCCAAGGGGAAGATGCCGCCGCCCAGCCCCTTGCCCAGCACCACCATGTCCGGCACCACGCCAAAATACTCGAAGGCGAAGAAGCGCCCGGTGCGGCCGAGGCCGATGGGGATTTCATCCAGGATGAGCAGCGCGCCGTGGCGGTCGCACGCAGCGCGGATGCGCTGCCAGTAATCCGGCGGCGGGATGATGGGGACGTTGCGAACAGTTTCGGCGACCACGGCGGCGACGTCGCCCTGATGTTCGAGGATGTACTCGAGGTAGTCGGCGCAGGCGAGGTTGCACTCTTTGCCACAGCGGAAGGGACAGTGCGAAGGATCGGGGGGCGGAGCATGCTCGCAACCGGGCAGCAACGGGCCGGCGGCTTCGCAAAAAGAGCGCTCCCCGCCGACGGAGAGGGCGTCGAGCGAGGCGCCGTGGAAGGCGTCCCACAGGGAGATCGTCTTGAACCGTCCGGTGACGGCGCGCGCGAGCTTCAGGGCCATGCCGATGGCCGTCGCGCCGCCGGGGGCGAAGAGCACGCGGCGCAAATCTCCCGGGCCACGCGCAGAAAGCTTCGCAGCAAGCTGGATGGCTGGCTCGTTCGTGTAGCGCCGGGTGCAAAAGGGCAGGGTGTCGAGCTGCGCCTTGATCGCGGCGATGACGTGCGGATGGCGGAAACCTATCTGGTGGACGTTGTTGCCGTGGAAGTCCAGGTAACGCCGCCCTTCGACGTCTTCGATCCACGCGCCCTCGGCGCTGCGCAGCGCGTTGAGGCAAGGCGTGGACATGGCTTGATGCAGAAAATGTTGCGCGTCTTTGGCCAGCAGCTTGCGCGTGGCGGAGGAGAGATGCTCCGCCTGGAAACGGTGGCGGTGCGGGGAGAGGTTGATGTCTCCTTCTGTGCGCAGGTGGTCGAGTTTGGAGGCGGAAGTGGACATGGTTTTGCGTTCAGCGATCGGCGGCTTTGGTGAGGTTGAAGGTGTCGAAAAGGCGGCCTTCGAGGTCGTAGGCTTTGAACTCGATCGTGCGGTCATGCACGGCGGCAAAGCAGTAGTGATGGCCACGCTGCACATGGATGCTGAACCAGGACCGCTGGGGCGCGGCCTGCTCCAGTCCGCCGCCGCCGCCGCCGCTGATGAGGTAGCGCACGCCCTTGGCCTGGTTGATGGACATCTGGAGGATGGGCCAGGTGCGTTCGTAGCTGTGGATGTGGCCGGCAAACGCGAGGTCCACCCCATACTTTTCGTAGAGCGGGACCAGATGGCGCGCATTGCTGTCACCCCAGACGTACTGCTTGCCGGGCTTGCCGGTGAGGTGGTCGCCGTAGTCGTCTTCGTCGGCGCTGAAGCAGGGATGGTGGTGGGCGGTGAACTTCCAGGTGGCCTTGGATTCCGCGAGCGCTTTTTCCAGCCAGCGGTACTGCTCGCTGCCGGGCTTGCAGTCCCTGTTCGAGTCAATCATGAAGAACTGCGCGTTGCCGATGGTGAACGTGTAGTAGTACTCCGGCGGCGGGAGGTGGAAGTAGTCGTAGTACCAGTGCGCGTTCTGCTCGTGGTTGCCGATCACCGGGTAGGTCGGCACCTGGGCGAAAAGCTTGGCGCATGGCTCGAACAGGTCGAAGACCCACTGCTGCTTGGCGAAGCCGTCGTCCACCACGTCGCCGAGGTGCAGCGTCATGTTTGGGCGCAGGGCGAAGATGCCGTCGGCGCAGGCGCGAGTGACGGGCGGGTTGCGTTGGGTGTCGCCAATGATGCCGAAGGCCCAGGGCGTGTCCGGGCCGGGCAGGGTTTGGAAGGAATGCAGATCCCCGCGGGCAAGGTTGCCTTTGGCGTCCTCGGCGGCGACGCGGTAGAAGTAGCGGGTGAAGGGCTTGAGGTTGGCGAGCAGCACGGTGCCGATGGCGGCGGCTTCGGCGGATTCGGCGCGCAGTTTGAGCGGCTGGGTTTCGCCGTATTCGACGCGGAGCTTCGCGGGTGCGGTGGTTTCTGCCATGACGACCATGCTGTTGGTGGTGCCGCTCTGGAGGTAGGGCTTGACCACAAACTGGAGGTCCTGGTTCAGCGACGAGCGCCAGGCAAGCAGGCCGGCGTTTTTCTGCGCGACTTCGGCGATCTCCCCGGCGGCGAGCGCGCGGCCATAGACCTTCACCTCGTGCAGCGCGCCGTCGAGCGGATAGAGTTCGTTGTCGTCGGCGTAGGCGCCGATGGCGTAGCGGCCGCGCTCCGCGTAGAGGATGGGGCCGCTTTGCTCGCGCGCTTCGCCGTCGAGCTTGCCGTCCACGTAGAGGCGCATGGCCGCGCCGTCGTAGGTGCCCACGACGTAGTGCCAGCGGCCCTTTTCCAGCGGGGTCTTGCCGTTGAGGCGGGTGAGGCGGCCGTTGCCGTCATCGGCTCCGGTGGTGGAGAGCGTGAGGGAAAAGCCGCGGCGCTCAAAGCCCAGCAGCCAGCCCTTTTCGTAGTCGCCGTTGTCCTGCTGGAAGCCCGCGATGCCACCATCGGGGTGGGTCTCATTGACGACGACCCAGGCAGCCGCGGAAAAGGCGTTCGTCGGCAGGGCGGGCCGGGCGGAGGCGAGGTCGGGCGCGGCGAGGAGCCAGTCGGTGAAGCCGTTGAAGACAAGGCCGAGCGCGGGGCCAAGGGTCTGAAGTTGCGGCTCGCCCTGCACGCGCGCGGTCAGCGTGTGGGTCAAGTCCTCCCACTGGCCGTTCTGAATCGGGTGACTGCCGGTGGCGTAGTGGAGGAGAAGGCCGGACTCGATCTTGTCTGGATGGGCGAAGACCGGGGCGACGGCGAGGAGGAGCAGCGCGCCGGTGAGACGGAGTTTTGGATTCAGCATGGGAAACTTAAATTCGCGGAATGGCGCAATCGGGCATCCGGCTTTCCCCGTCAGGGATCAATATCCCGCCGCACCCAGTCGGCGTGCATGTCGAGGTAGAGCTGATTGCGCCCGCCGTTGTGGGCGGACCAGCCGCGGGGAGAAGGGGTGCTGCCGGCGAGGCTCCAAGCCGGGTGAAAGCCGGTCCACCAGGACTTCTCGAAGAACGGGCTCATGAGCCATTCCTCACTGGCGACCGAGCTGCCGCGCAGCGTCGCGACGCTGTCCGGGGTGCGACCGCGCAGGTAGCGGGCCTTGGTCGGATCGCGCTCGGCGAGCTTGTCACTGATGTAATTGGCCCAGCCGCGCTCGGGGAAATCCCGGGCCGCCTCGCGCCACGGGCTGGCGTAGTGGGCGCGCCAGTTGCCATTGGTAATGAGGCCCACGGGCGGACAGACGAACACCGCCGGTTGTCCGAGGCCGCCGCCCAGCAGCGGCAGGAAGCTGCCGAGCGAGGCATAGCGTTTGTCGGTGGCATCCACGGGCGGGGTGAGTTGCAGTTCAGAGTCAGGAAGATCGGGCATGCGATTGCGGTGGTCATCCAGGTAGAGCGAGGTGCCGAGGCCGATCTGGTGAAGATTGGAAAGACAGGCGGTGCGGAGGGCTTTGTTCTTCGCCTTGGCCAGCGCAGCCAGGAGCAAGCCCGCGAGGATGGCGATGATGGCGATGACAACGAGCACTTCGATGAGAGTGAAGGCATGACGGTTGCGGCCCGGGACCACGGAAGGCCCGACCGCCCGAGGAAACCGATGAAGGTTGCGAGTCGGCATGACGAGTTGGGTTGAATGATGTCTGCCGGTGGTGCCGACGGCGAGCCGGACCGTCGGTGCGGATGCCGCGACACAACTCATCGAGAAGAAGGCTCTGGCCCGCGCCCGGCGCGCAGACCAGAGCCTCCCGTTGAAACGCCAGTGACCAAATCAGAACTTCGGACGGAAGAACTTCGCCGCGCCGGAGACGGGGACGACGACCGGATTGGCGGCGCCGGGGATGAGCGTCCACGGGCCATTGAGGGTGTCGGCCTGCTCGACGCCGAGGTTGCCGGTGCGGTAGATGGCGATGCCGCCGGGCACCAGCGTCGCGGTGATGGAGCCGGGGATTTTCGCCGCCGTCGGGGTGCCCATCGCGGCGATGAGCGCATCCGGCAGCTTGCCATTCCAGAACTGCACGCTGCTGACGTAGGTCTCAGCGTTCTCGCCGTCCTCATCCGCGAAGATCAGGGCGCTGTCACTGAGCGAGAAGCGCCCGTCGCGGCCACCGCTGAGGCCGGTCTGATAGCCGACTTTCACGCCGTTGATGAACTTGGCCACGGCGGGGCTGAGCGGGCTGGAGACATCCACCGCCAGGGCGATGCGAGTCCAAGTGGCCGGCGGCACGCTGCCTTGATAGTTGCCGGAGATGCCGACGCCGTTGGCGGCGTTGATGAAGAAGTCGCCGTCGTTGTTGTTGCTCGTGGCGGTCTGGAACAACGCGCGCCACTGGTTGTGCGACGACGACGGATAGAACACGTCATAGATGATCGTGTATTGGTTGACGTAGTTGCCGCCGCCGTTCGGAGCCGCGCCGTGGAACATCCGGTAGCCGCCCCAGTTCGGGGTTGAGGGCACGTAGCGCAGCACGCCGCCCGGAGCGCCCGCGAGGTCGGGCAGGCCGAAGCTGGTCGTGCTGCCGAACGTGGTGTCCGTCTGCGCGGTGGCGTTGAAGAAATCCAGTGCCTGGCCGGTGGTCGCCCGGAGGTCACCCGGATTGAAGTCCCACTGCCCAGTGATCCGCGGAGCGGGGACCGGAATGACCGTAAGCGTGGCGTTGGAACTGAGGGCGAAGCCGCCGCCATTGCTGACCGCGACGGCATAGCTGCCGGCCTGCGCCGGCACAATGCTGGCGAGGTTCAGCGCGGAATTCGTGGCGCCCGCGAGCGGCGCACCTTGGAAGGACCATTGATAGAGCAGGCCGCCGCCGCCGGCGGCCACGCTGAACGAGACATCCAGGTTCTGGTTGTTGGTGCGGCTGACGGGCTGGGTGGCGATGACCGGGGCGGAGACCACGGTCAAGGTAGCCACCGCGCTGGTGACGCTGCCGCCGGGGTTGCTGACCACGACGAGATAGTTGCCGGCGTTGCTCAGGCCGGCCGCAGCGATGGCGTAGGTGCGATTCGTCGCCGCGGGCAGATTGGTGCCTGCGAGCCGCCATTGATAGCTGAGCGGCACGCCGCCTGAGGCCGTGACGGTGAAGCTTGCGGGACCACCCACGGTCACCACGGTGTTACTGGGCTGGCCGGTGATCTGGGGCAGTGGCACCGGGCCGCCGACCGCCGCCTGCGCGAGGGTTTGCCCGGAGAAGCTGGCATTGTAGATCGCCTGCGCTTCCTGGGGCGTCAGCGCCCGGCGCCAGAAGCCCACGTCGTCGAGCAGGGCGTTGGTAATGGACGAACCGTAGGTGCCGGTGCCGTCCTGACCGAGGTTGATCGCCAGGGTGGTGTCAATCGAGGTGGGCGGATTGCCGGCATTGACGCTCGGCTGAACGTTCACCAGCAGGCCGTCAACAAAGGTGCGCACGAACACGCCGCGCTGCACACTGAAGACGACGTGGTGCCATCCGTCGTCGGTGAAGTTGATCGGGGAGTCAAAGTCTTTGCGGGTGTTGGGCGCGACTTCGCGATAGTTCCACTCGAAGTTGTTATTGCCCTGCACGCCGAGGACGTAGCCCGGGTTGCTCCCACTGTCCCAGTTCTTGTTGCCGATAATGGCCGGGTCGCTGGACTTGCTGCCGGGGGCGACCTTCGACCAGAACGCAATGGTGAAGTCGTTCGTGCTGTCGAACTTGAGGTCGTCGGGATAGCCCAGGCTCGCGTAGTTGCGCTCTGCCGCCGCGGTGGTGGTGTATTGGAAGGCGGCGCCCAGGCGGCCCGTGGAGTTGAAGGTGGGCGTGCCCACGGGGAAGGCGGCGTTGCCGCGGCCAGAGGCATCGTTGTAATCATTGTCGAACTTGAGATGGGCGACGAGTTCATGTGTCATGGCCCCGCTGACCACGGTCAATCTGGCGACCGCGCTCGTGGTGGCGCCGGTCGCGTTGGTGATGACCACCTGGTAAGGGCCGGCGTCACTGATCAAAGTGGACGGCAGGCTCAAGGCAGGGCTGTCGCCACCGACGGGGGTACCGTCGCGGAGCCATTGGTAGTGCAGCGGCGGACGGCCCATCGAGCTGACCGTGAACGCGGCAGGGTAGCCCGCGCTGACCAGCACCGGCACCGGTTGGGCCGTGACCGTCGGGGCATCCACCACGGTGAGCGTGGCGAGCGCACTGATGACCGAGCCGTCGGAATTGGAGACCACGCACCGATAGGAGCCAGCGTCTGCTGGCTCGGCACTGGAGACCGTCAGCGTGGCGGTGGTGACACCGGAATAGTTAGCGCCTTCGGCGAGATTGACGCCATTGCGCTGCCAGCGATAGGTCAACGGCGTGCCACTGGTCGCGGCGACCGAGAAGGTGGTGGATTCGGTGGCATTGATAGTGCGGTTCTGCGGCTGGGCGGTGATCACCGGGGTGTTGACTTGATACAGGCCGAGATCATCCACGCCGAAATACCAACTGGCCGTCCCCGCCTGACCGAAGCGGAAGCGCACGGTGGCGGCATTGTCCGCCAACGGCAGGCGCACCATTTCGACCCGCTTGCCTTCGACGTTGTCGTCGTTGATGCGACCGGCGGTGTAGGGAATCAGCGCCGCACTCACCGGCGCGCCGATGAAGTTGCTATAGGCCAGGCCATACGCCTGGTCGCCGCGAGGTGTGCCAAACGTGGCGCCCACATCAATCGCGCCGTTGGTGCGGATGATGTCAGCGGCCTGATTCTGATCGTCCAGGTAATAGATCACCGGCAGCCACGTTACGCCGCCGTTCACCGAGTATTCCACCGAGCCAAGGTTGTCCTGGTTCTGCTCATACATGGATTTCCAGGCGACAAAGACATTCGAGCGTCCGGTGCAGTTGATGTCATGGGTGAACATGACCTGCACCTGATTGGCCGAGCGGATGTCGGACTCGGCGTAGGCGAAGTTCCCGGACAGGATGGACGGCACGATGGCGCCATTGACGATGATGGGCGGCAGGGCCAGACGGCGGGGCACCTCAAAATTCAGCCCCGTGAAGCGGTTGCTGCTGATGACGACGAAGTCCTTGTAAGAGTCGGAGCGCACGTCATCCAGGCTGGTGCCGGCGACGTGGGTGGAAGTGTTGTTGGTGACCCCCCAGCCGGCTGGCAGTGACCCTTCCGCGACGCTGTCAAAGGTCTCCAGATAAAAGGGCGTCGGGAGAACGAGGTTTTGGTAATTGGCCACGGTGAACGCCCAAGTGTTGGTATTGTTGCCGGCGACACTGTCCAGCCACGTGAGGCGCACGGTGTGGGTTGAATTCGGGTCCAGAATGGCCGGCGCGGTGGCGGTGGCGGTGTAAGTCGGCGGAGTGGCCTGCACGTCGGTGGTGAGGTTCACACCGTCGAGTGCAATGTTAATGGAGCCGCTCGTGATGGTCGTGTCACCCTGGTGCAGCACCACGGTGATGTTAGGCTGCGGTCCCACGCCGGTGGCTCCGCTGGCCGGCGTGCGCGACTGCACGAAGGACGGCACCGCGGGAATCATTTGCGGGATGCCCTCGGCAGTGGGGCCACCGAGCGCGCTGACCTGGCCCGGATTGAGCGCCACGTCGCGCAACTGCAGGCTGTTGACATAGCCAACGGCGGCAGTGGCGGCAGTGTTGTTGGCGAACAGCGCTGACACGCCGCCGGGACTCAGGGCGAACTTGCTGTCCACCGTGGCGATGGCTTGCACGCCGACTTCGACCCCGTTGATATACTTGCGCAGTTGGCGGGCCTCGCCGTCCACGACGAATGCGAGGCGATACCAAGTATTGGGCAGCATGGTGCCATGATAGGGGCCGGGCACGCCGCCGATGCCATTGCCGGCGTCCACGATCAAGTCAGCCTCGGTGGTGAGGAACTGTTGGTCGGTTTCCAGGAGGGGGCGCACCTTGCCGTTCGACTCGACCGGATACAGCACGTCCAGCAGCAGCGTGTAGTTATTGACGAGTGAACCGCCACCGTTGGCAGCCCCGGGGGCGGTCAGACTGATGCCCATGAACGCAGAGAGGTCACTCGCGGGGAAGCGCAGGAGGACGGCGTTGGTGCCATTGATGGCGGGCACTCCAAAGCTGGTCGTGGTGCCGAACTGGGTGGCCAGATCGGTGGCACCGCTGGGACCGTCGCGAAAGGCGAGGTCGGTGCCGACCGTGGCGACGAGGTTGCTGCTGTTGAAGTCCCATTGGCCGAAAGGCTGGGCGGCCAAGGGAGCGGTGGCGGCCAGGCCGGCGCAGAGCGCGAGGGCGAGGCGGGTAGGACGGAGGTGCTGGTTCATAACGAGTCTAAGGGACGGGTTACTGTGATGTGGTGAGTTATTTGCCGGGACAGTCCGACAAAAGGGGTTACTTGGAGGCGCGGTACGCCTCGACCACGGCGGCCGCACTGGCGTCGCCTTGAGCGGCGCTCTTGCGGGCGTGCTCCAGGAGGCTGTTCATGCTGGCGGTCACGGCGGTGCGCTGCTCGGGCGTCAGTGACGGACGCGTGGAGAGATCCATGAGCACGAACACCGCTTCCGAGTCTTGTGCGCGCGTGGCCTGGGCCAGAACCTGGGCCTGCGAGGCCACCTCGGCGGGCGCGTTGGCAAAGGCCTTTTCGAGGCTGGCACCGGCCTCCGCCGGCGCCACCACCGGTGGCGCGGAGGAACCGGGCTTGCAGCCGGTCAATACGGCAACGAAAGCCAGAGTGGTGAGGGAGTGGATGAGGCGCATGGGTGGAATGGGTGCGTTCAGGGTAACGCGAGTGCGGGCCGCTCTCCGGTGTAATAGCGATAGTCAATGCCACGGTTGTGGCTGTTGAACCTGATGAGTGAGACATGGCCATCGAGCCAGAGGGTTTGGTTCTTGCGCGCGTGGCGGTACCACTCCCAGGTGAAATCGGTGCCGGGATAAAGCGAGGCCAGGCTGAAGCGCCATTGGGCGAGAATCTCTGTCTTGCCAGGAAAGAGACCGAGGCTGTCATCCGCGCCTTCCATTCGTTGCTCGGCAGAATCCTGGGCGAGAATCATCGTCAAAGGCGAGGTGAAGGCCGAGAGCTTGGCCACGGCAGTGACGCCCGGCTCGGGCGAACGGACAATGAACTGGGAGACGCCGTAGGAAGAATCGAGCCACCAGTCGGTAGGGTAAGTCAGGCCATCCTCGCGCCACTCATCCGCGACCCTGGCCGAGGGACAGCGCCAGAGCTTGCGCTGACCTTTGACCAGGTCGTGATAGGCGACGCCCCAATAAGCCAGCGAGTGGCTGGGATTGAGGAGGATGGAGGAGCGGGGGTTGAGGAACCACTGGCCATTGTTGGGCACCGAGCCGCTGACATGGTGGAAATAGCCGCTGTTCTCATCGGCGTAGATCAACATGGCCAGCCCGACCTGGCGCAGGTTGTTCGTGCATTGGGTGCGCTTGCCCGCGGCCTTGGCCTGCGCCAGTGTCGGCAACAGCAGACCGGCCAGGATTGCTATGATGGCGATGACCACCAGCAGTTCAATCAGGGTGAAGCCGCAAGGCCGACGCAGCAGGCCAGGTGTAAGACGTGAATTCATGGGTTGAGGCGCGCCATCCTAGCGGCGTTGGGCAATCCCGCCAGCGACGGTTCCGCAACGTTTGTGTGGCAACTATGGCGGCTGTGTGAAGGAACTGTGACATCTGGCGCCGCCCCGCAATTGGGACTCGCAGGATTAACGGCGGGCGATTAGTAACTCCCTGCGGCCCCTCTCGGATGCGGGGCCGCCCCCCACCTATCCATGATGAATCCCCGTTCCTCCGTGCTGCATGTCTTGAGCGCTCTGACCGCGGCCCTGGCCGCAGCGTGTTTTTTGCTGGCGGGCTGCGAACCTGACAGTCAGCCCACCGCCTCCCTCACCGCCCCGCCTTTTCCGCCGGACGCCCAAACGGAGACTCGGGCTGCTGCGGGAGAGGTCGAGGCTCAGGTTGAGGTGGGCCGCTGGCATTTGGGGGGCGCGGGTCAACCGCGTGATTACAAGGCCGCTGCGCAATGGCTGGCCAAGGCCGGCCAGGGCGGCTCGGCGGAGGCACAATATCTCATGGGCACCCTCTGCGAGGCGGGAGGCGGCGTGGAGCAGAGCGCGACGAATGCGCTGAAGTGGTTCCAGCTTGCGGCGGCGCAGCAGCACGCGGGTGCGCTTTACAATCTTGGCTCGATGTACGCCGCCGGGCGGGGGGTGCCCCAGGATTCCACCCGGGCAGCGAGGCTTTTTCTCGAAGCCGCCGAGCTTGGCGATGCGCTGGCGCAGTTCAACGTCGCCCAACGTTTTGAACTAGGACGCGGCGTGAGCACCAACCTTGTTGAATCCTGGAAATGGTACTCGCTGGCAGCCAGCGGTGGCGTCGCGGACGCTCAGCAGGCCCTGCCTTCCGTTGAACGGCGACTCTCTGCTGAAGAAATCCGCGCTGCGCGGCGGGCAGTAGCGGATTTTCAACGCCACGCACTCTCTTTGAAAAGGACCGCACAATGAACTCTGATCACTCCAAGTCAACCACCGCAACTGACCTTTTGGTGGGCACTGGTCTTACCTTCCCAGGACGCGCTGGCACGCGATTCCGGGTGGCCTGTCGCGCCTGCATCGCCTTGTCTTTCGGTCTGACAATCCTGGCTGCCAGCCTGGGTGCCGCATCGCCCGGTGCCACGAGCGAACCAGTTGGCCGGCGCGACCCCAACCGGTTGGTCACGCCGGTGAACCAGACCGTCACGCCGCTGGGCATTCAGGTAGAGTTACCCGGACTACGCCCGCAAACCATTGCCCTCCCGCCCGATGGCCGCCTGCTTGCGGTTTCCGGCAAGACCAGCGAGGTCGTCGTGCTGGGCCCGGCCAGCGGAGTAATACGACAGCGAGTTACCCTGCCCTCCGATGAATAGAACGAGCCGCAACCCGAGGCACCGTCCGACAATATCCTGCGGCCCGACACCAAAGGTCAGGTCAGCTTCACAGGACTCGTCTTCTCGCGGGATGGCCGGCGGCTGTAACGACCTCGCATTCGGCCAGATCGTGGAGGCGCTCAGCCCTTCATCCTTCTGGAAGTCCCTGGCCATTTTCGGCATTGAGGATGATCCGCAAGCTGGCTGGGACCACGTGAGCGGCTATCGCACCACGACCTATGTGATCAGTCCCTGGGCCAAGCGCGGCACGGTGGTGAGCACGCAATACAACACCGCCAGCCTGCTCCGCACGACCGAACAGATTCTAGGTATGCCACCGATGAAACAGTTTGACGCCACCGCCGCGCCGATGTTTGACTGTTTCCTGGACTCGCCCAACTTCACGCCCTTCACCTCACTGGCCAATAGCGTCGCCCGGGGTGAGATGAATCCTGAGCCAAAGACAGTGCAGGATGCGCTGCTACGCCGCCATGCCTGCACCTCGGCGAGGCTCAATTTCCGCCGCGCGGACGCCTGCCCCGAAGACGTGCTGAATCGGATTCTCAGGCACGCCGTGAAGGGCAATGGAACAGCATATCCCAGTTGGGCCGTGGCGGTTGTGGCGGGCGGCAAGGATTGACGAGCAGTTCCGCCGCGTTAAGGCGCTTCAGAGTGGCACGGAGCCAAGCATCGCTGTGGCTCTGGAAATGCCAGCGAGGGTAGCGCCTCGGTGAGCGGAGACACGTCTTCGTGGTGAAACGGGGGGAACACATCCGCCTCCGCTATGCTGGCCATCGCATCCGCGCCATCGCCGTGGTAGCGGGCGATAGAGACGTGTTGATTGCGGCGGATGCACTCCTTGATGGCGGCGGGATGCTTCTCACAATGCAGCAGCGTCTTCCAGGAGTAGATGTGTTTCGGTTTGTGGAAGTCACTGCCGGCCAGGATCGGGAGCCGCTGGCGGCTGACGGCGGAGACCAACTGGTTCCGATTGGCAATTTCCCAAGCGTCAATCAGCGGAGCGAATTCCGGTTGATGCTCCCACAGATAGAGTGTGTCTTTGGCCCAGGCCGACTTCTGCGGTTTAGGATGCGCCGCC
>Ga0105046_10004002_pt1 | contig 23454 bp, 25 predicted proteins | sample MAT03_FD_78385 | JGI IMG/M metagenome (GOLD analysis project Ga0105046, IMG submission 78385) | Freshwater microbial communities from Lake Fryxell liftoff mats and glacier meltwater in Antarctica - MAT-03 (megahit assembly) | ecosystem: Environmental > Aquatic > Freshwater > Ice > Liftoff...
GACCCGGCGTTCGCGGTGGAAAGCGCGGCGATCGCCCGTCTGGAAGAGATCGCCTGGCAGGCCTACGACGAGGGCCGCAAGGCGCCGCTGACCCGCGCGGCCGGGCCGGGTTACGCCGACCCGGCTTACACACTCTCCCTCGAGTGGCTGGCCACGCGGCAGGCCATCGACCAGGCGCAACTGGCCTGGGGCAAACCAGCCACGCCATCGCGCGTGCTGCTGGTCTGCGGCGGCGCCCGCAACGACGGCACCTGCCCCGGCGAGATCTCGAAAACCTGGCGCCTGACCGGGATCGCTCAGCAGGTCGTGGAGGGCGCGGGTGTCCAAGCCGACGTGCTCGACCTGAGCCTCGTCACTTCCGAATACGGCCGCCACATCCACCCCTGCAAAGGCTGCGTATCGAGCGCCATGCCGCTGTGCCATTGGCCGTGTAGTTGTTACCCGAACCACGCACTGGCGCAAACCCACGACTGGATGGCCGAGATCTATGAAAGGTGGGTGGCTGCGCATGCGGTGATCCTGCTGGCGCCGACCTACTGGTACCAGTCGCCCAGCCCGCTGAAACTGATGATCGATCGGCTGGTATGTGCCGATGGCGGCAACCCGGACCCGACCACTACCCATGGCAAGCGTGTGGCCGAGGCCAAGCAGATCGAAGAGAAAGGGTGGGACTACCCCAAGCACCTGGCGGGCCGTGCCTTCGGCGTCGTCGTTCATGGCGATGTCGCCGGCGTCGAAGAGCACCGCCGAAACCTGTGCGACTGGCTGGAGTGGATGGGCCTGATCGACGCTGGTACGACCGCCAGGCTCGACCGCTACATCGGCTACTACGAGCCTTACTACAACAGCCACGAGGCGCTGGACAAGGACACCGCTGTTCAGGAAGAGGTGCGAAACGTGGCCCGATCAGTGGTGGGCGCCGTCAAGGAACTGCGCGCCGGGCGCTTGAGCCAGCCCGACAAGCAAATCAAGTCTCCGCGGCCGAAGTGACGCGGACAACGAAAGTCATCCGAAACGACCCGTCGCCCCGTCCTCCACTGCCCTAACAGGCACTCATTCGAAAGGTTCCACCATGACCGCCAAGACCGCCAGTGTGCATTGGGAGGGCTCCGGCAAGAAGGGCCAAGGACAGATCAGTACCGAAACCGGGGCGCTCAAGCAGTATCCTTACGGCTTCGCAAGCCGCTTCGAGGACGACCGCCGCGGCACCAACCCCGAAGAAATCCTGGGCGCCGCGCATGCCGCCTGCTTCACGATGGCGTTCTCCTTCGCGTGTGACAAGGCGGGGTTCGCCACGGCTTCGATCGACACCCAGGCCCGCGTGCGCCTGACGCCGCAAGGCGAGGGCTTCGTCATCGATCGCATCGCGCTGAGCTTGAAGGCGATCGTGCCCGGCATCGACGAAGCGCGTTTCCAGGAGATAGCCCTCGCCGCCAAACGCGACTGCCCGCTGTCGAAGGCGCTGGCGAGCGTGGCCGAAATAAGCCTGCAGGCGACGCTGGACAAAGGCGCGACATGAAGCACGCACCTGGCGTGACGGTGCCCGAAGCGGCACTGGCGCCGTCCGATAACATGCTGCCCGGACGCCGAGATGGCCGACCGCATCTACACGCAAAGGGTCCAGGAGCACCTTCAAGCCGGCGGCCACAGCGGCGTTCGCGCTGCGCTCAAGAGCTGATGAACACGAGCATACGAACACGGGCTACCGCGCCCCAACCAAGGAACCGCCATGCCGCAGAAAGCCTGGAGTGCCAAACGCGATCGCGAATACGCGCACATCAAGGACAGCCTGCTTGCCCACGGCAAGCCCGAGCCACTGGCCGAAGAGATTGCGGCACGGGTGGTCAACAAGAATCGTGCACAGCATGGTGAGTCCGTGCAAGCCAGCCTATTGTCGATCAACGACATGTCGGCCAGTCGGCGGGGCGGCCAGCGTTCGCACCAAGGTGCCGGCGGTCGAACCCTGCTGCAGCTTCGCAACGAGGCCCGCCAGCGCGGCTTGAAAGGGCGTTCAGTGATGAACAAGGCGCAGCTTGAAGCGGCGTTGACGCAATGATGGCGCCAACGCCAACGCCGACACAGGGTGTCGAGGCCGTCGAGAGCGCGCCCGTCGCTGCCGCAGAGGCTCGCGCGGTGGCACCTGCGCAGGTCAGCGCCATCGAATTGATGACCCAATCGCGACTCTTGACAGTCGGCTCGGATGCCCTGCTGGTCGAGGTGGCAGCGCGGTTGTCGGGCGCGGAGATCAGCGTTGTCGTGGTGTGTGATGCCGCTGGCATGGCCATCGGTACGATCACCGAAACCCTTCTCGTCAGGCGTTTGGGGCTGGGCCAGGCCGACTTCTTCATCACCCGTGCAGGCGATGTTATGACGCCTGACATCACGTCCTGCAGACCTGACGATATGTTGTCGGTGGTGCTCGCGATGATGCATGAACGCGGTCTGATCCACGTGCTGGTGGTCGATGCCGGTAACAGACCAGTGGGTGTGCTGAATGCGCGCGACGGTCTGCGTGCATTGCTGGCAGCGGGTAACCAAGAAGAAGAACTGCTGCGCAACTATGTAATGGGCGTCGGCTACCAATGACAGGTTGTTGTTGATCTTCGCAAGCGGCATCCAGACCGTTGCTGATCTTCATCGTCGTTTAACACATCGGCCTGTGCGCGGTTGCTTGAAGAGGCATGTGTCGCTCACGTCGAGACTGTAGGTTGCCACGGTCTTGGACGGCTCAGTACAGCGCCCATCGAACGAAGTGAGGCCTGCCTTGTGATGCCCAACTCAGGGCGCCGGCAAGGTTAGTGCCAATGCTGTGTAGCTGGCCCGCTGGCCGTTGGCGTCAGCAGGTCGAACGGCCAACTCTGATGAGTGGCACGTCAGCTGCCTGCGATCGGCCAGAGAGAGTGGCTGGGTCCGAACCGTCCGGACCCGCCCCGTCGGCGTCACCAGCGCCGCCAGCCGCGAAAGGAAGTCCAGCGGCTCGAAGACCAGGTGGGTCGTGCCGTCCCGATACGGCGTCTGCAGCGCGTAGCGCACCTGGCCCTGGGTGGTGAGGGAGAGCCGCCCGGTGGCAATCGCCGGCCGGGCGATGTAGCGGCACAGCAGCTCCACCTTCTTTCGTTCATCGGCACCAGCAGCGGGGCCGTCTCCACCATGCGCCGGGCGCCGCAGATCGGGCAGAAACCACGGCGCTTGCGGCGTAAGGCCACTAGCCCTTCCGCGTGGCACTGGGTGCAACGGGCCTGGAGGAAGCCGTGTTCGAGCCGGCCGCACTTCAGGTAGGCGTCGAACTCCTGCTGCACGAAGGTGGGCAGCCTGCGGCCGTCCCGTTAGGGCCGCGAGGAACGCCGGGTAGTGCTGCTCGACCAGTTTATTAAGAAGAGTCGTCTCGGGGCGGTGGCGCTCGTACCGCGCTGGCGCTTGAGCTGCCAGTCGCAAATCCGGGCGGAACGTGTGGAAGGGTCAGTGCGGCGGGTGAATCAGGCCGAAGTCAGCCGGGTCGCGGCTAAAGCCGCTCCTACAACCGGCCTATTCCCACTCGATTGTTTCCAAGGGCTGGGAGCCAGCATGGCTGTTGGGTTTAAGGGATCCTGTCATAGAGACTACCGTCGCTTTTACCGTCGACGGACCAACTTGCCTAGCGCATCAAAAGGCGCGGATATCGCGTCCTGCGCAACTCATCGACCGCGATGTCCCGCCCCTTCCACGGCTCGCCCGAAATTCGGGCAATCAGCTCCGTCCAGACCCGCTCGAAGGCCCGCACTGCTTCTGCCGTATCGAAACGCACACCCGCAGGAAGTAGCGGCGCGATGTCCTCGGTGAGGCTGCGGGTGAGCTTTTCCAGCATGCGCTGCTCGGCCACGGCCCGGGAGATGGGCGCACCTTCGAGCGCCAGATAGTGATTAAAGCAGGTAACCACCCTGTCCAAGTCCAGTTGAAGCTCGTTGAGGCCGTGATGCAGATCAAACAGGTCGCGATTCTTACGCCGCTGCAGGAGCGCGCGCAGCTTGGTCCCGAACAGTTCTTCGGGCTCGAAGGAAGCGATTTCCGCCCTGCCTCGATACCAGTCACTTTCGACTACAAACGGATACGGCTTGATAGCGAACAGGCTGGCGTGTTCGCGCGTGTTGATCTCGACCTTGAGCTTCAAAGACGACTCTGACTCGCCCTCAGGCGTGAACCGGAATACCAGATGCATCGAGTGCTCCGCCCGCTCCGTGCGGCACTTTCCCAGCCACGACAAGGCAGCCCGGATTGCATCCACGGTGGCGCCGATGGGCTCCGCCTGGAGCTGCACGAGATCAATGTCTTCGGAATAGCGTAATGGCCGTTTGAACAACAGCTTGTGGATCGCAGTACCCCCGCGGAAGGCAACCTTGCCTTTCAGGGTCGGCGCATTGAAGAGGTCACACAGCGCGCGGCAGATGATCAGGTCCTGCTCCACCTGTCGCAAAGTGGGCCAGGGCGTCGTTGAACTCCAGGCCTGAATGTAGGCGCCGGGAATCACGCGTCGAATTCCACAGGTTCATTAATCAACAGCTTCCAGCGGCGATTCTTTTCCTGAAGCCCGACAAGGGACCTGATCAATGGCTTCGCGGACGGGTTCAACGGCACTACCGTCTTGGCCATTCTGGCGAAGGAAACCAGCACCTCAGCCTGGCGCTGATGACCCGCCAGCTCAAGCAGATAGCCGAGCCGACGCACGACCGAGTTCTCGTAGTCACCTCCGGCCAGCGCCAAGGCGCGGGGAGCAGCCTTGGCCCCGATATCCCTGGCAATCTGCGCTACGCCGCCGATCCCGCCGGCCTTGCCAAAGTATCGGGCGCAGTCCAACAATGTGAGTTCGACACCAGCCACTTTGGCAAAGCCAGTATCGCTCTTCATCTGGTTTAGTCGCTCGGACTGATTGAGCCGCACGAACGACTGGGGCGCCTGGTACAGGAATTGAAGACGGTGGCGCCCGATCTCGAAATCACGCTGCTGCCGGGGGACAACCACCTGGAAAACCATCGCCGCCTGATGGGATGCGCCGTGGAAGGCCGCTGCCCGAAGCAGCGAGATGCGGTAGTCGAGTTGCAGATGCTTCATCAGCGGGTCGATCCAGCGGGCCGGATCCGGCGCACCGGCAATGCGGTCTTCGGGACGCAGGATGAGATAGAAGCCGTGGCGGGGATTCGCCAATCGGCGCTTCTTGATCAGTCTCGTGACAGCCGCCGCCAAGGCAGCCTGTGAGGTATCGAGCGCAGCGCGCGCCTCTTCCCGGGAAAAGTAGCTGCGGCCGCGACTAAGCAGCTGCTCGAGGTATTGATCCAAGGAGGCCATGCCTGATCATATGCATAACTCGACAGAAAACCAAGAGTTTTGCGTATGGTTCGGGCTGCTCCCACTCGATTGTCTCCAGCACGTATACGTATCTGAACCTATGAGCCTTTGTGATCGAGCGTCGTGTTTCTACTGTCAGGTCTACCGTCAGAAGTCTTCCTTGGCGCCGATAGTAGGCGATAGACCTCGAAACCTCCTGTCGCGACCAACCAGCCCGATCGGCGGGCGCAGCCAGAAGATATGACGTCCGTAAACTATAGTTTACATACTGTGATCTATGGCTTACACTGCCTACGTGCGGGAATTTCTCAGATCCGCGACATTCGATGCTTGGCTTTCCGGTCTACGGGATAGGCAAGCGAGGGTTCGAATCGCGGCACGCATCGATCGGCTGTCGCTCGGAAACCCCGGAGATGTGAAGTCGGTGGGCTCGGGCATCAGCGAGATGCGGATCGATTATGGCCCGGGCTATCGCGTGTATTTTTTTCAACGCGGCTCGACGATCGTTGTGATTCTGTGTGGCGGCGACAAGCGGACGCAAGCCGCCGACATCAAACGGGCTATCCGAATCGTTGAAGACTGGAAGGTAGTGAGTAATGGCAACAAAAAAAAAGCGGGTTAAGGAGACGTTCTCGCGCTACGACACTGCCGATTATCTCAAGAGTGAGGCGGACATGGTCGCGTACCTCGAGGCCTGTATGGATGAAGCTGGCGACGACCCGGCTTTCATCGCTGTTGCCCTGGGCAATATCGCCCGAGCGTATGGCATGGTCCGGCTGGCCAAAGACACGGGACTGACGCGCGAGGGGTTGTATAAGGCACTGTCAGCTGATGGCAATCCAAGTCTTGGAACCGTACTGAAGGTCGTGAAGGCACTCGGGATCAAGCTGACTCCGCAAGTCGCGTGACAATCCACGGCACTCGGCATACCAGCTGAGAGAGCCAGAGTGAGGCAGGTCAGCGTTTAACTTCGATACTCGCAACTGACCTGCCAGGCGATTCTCGGACCTGCTGGTTCTTGAGCCACCCGCTGCCAGTAGCAAATCCGGGCAGAACGTGTGGAAGGTCAGTGCGGCAGGTGAATCAGGCCGATGGCGGGCGGGTCGCGGCTGAAGCCGCTCCTACGAGCCGCTCCTACAGCCGGTCTATTCCCACTCGATAGTGGCGGGCGGCTTGCCTGAAATGTCGTAGACCACCCGGGAGATGCCCGCGGTCTCATTGATGATTCGGCGAGAAACCAGATCGAGGAAGTCATAGGGCAGGTGCGCCCAGCGGGCCGTCATGAAGTCGATCGTCTCCACCGCGCGCAGGGCTATCACCCAGTCGTAGCGGCGGCCATCTCCCATCACGCCGACGGAGCGCACCGGCAAAAACACGGCAAAGGCCTGACTGACATTGTCGTAGAGATCGGCGCGGCGCAGTTCCTCCATGAAGATGTGGTCGGCCTTGCGCAGCAGGTCGGCGTATTCGCGCTTCACTTCGCCCAGGATGCGGACGCCCAGGCCGGGACCCGGGAAGGGATGGCGGTAGACCATCTCCCGGGGCAGGCCCAGCTCCACGCCGATCCGGCGGACCTCGTCCTTGAAGAGCTCGCGGATCGGCTCTACAAGCTTCAGCTGCATGTTCTCCGGCAGGCCACCCACGTTGTGGTGGGACTTGATCACGTGGGCCTTGCCCGTCTTCGTGCCAGCCGACTCGATCACATCCGGGTAGATCGTGCCTTGGGCAAGCCACTTGACGTCGGAGAGCCTGCCTGCCTCTTCGTCGAAGATGTCCACAAACAGGCGACCGATGATCTTGCGTTTCGCCTCCGGATCGGCGACCCCGGCGAGCGCCTGCAGAAAGCGGTCTTCCGCATTCACTCGAAGCACCGTCACGCCCAGGTGCTCGGCGAAGATGGCCATGACCTGGTCGCCCTCGTGAAGCCGGAGCAGGCCGGTATCGACAAATACGCAGACCAGCTGGCCACCGATGGCTTCGTGCAACAGTGCGGCCACGACGGAGGAATCGACGCCGCCGGAAAGCCCCAGCAGCACTTTGTCCCGGCCCACCTGGGCACGGACCCGCTCGATCTCCTGCGCGATGATGTTGCCAGACCGCCAGGTGTCGGGGCAGCCGCAGATCTCCCGCACAAAACGCTCGAGAATCCGCTGGCCCTGTTCGGTGTGCGTCACTTCCGGGTGGAACTGCAGTCCATAGAAGCGGCGGGTTTCGTCGGCCATGCCCGCCAGCGGCGCGTTGGTGGAGCTCGCAATGGGCTTGAAGCCCGGTGGCAGGCGCTTCACCCGGTCCCCGTGGCTCATCCAGACGCTCATGTCGTCCGTGGCGACGCCATCGAGCAGTGCACTGCCCTCGGCAGCCTTCACGATCGCGTGACCGAACTCCCGGTGAGCCGACGATTCGACCTCACCGCCCAGCTGGGCCGCCATGGACTGCATGCCGTAGCAGATGCCGAGCACGGGCACGCCCAGCTCGAAGACGAGCGGCGGGATCGTAGGCGTGACGGCGCTGAAGGTGGCGCCGGAAATCACGGACTCGGGACCACCCGAGAGGATCACACCTGCCGGTGCGAACGCACGAAGGTCAGCAACGTCGGCATCCCACGGCAGGATCTCGCTGTAGACGCCGGCCTCGCGCACGCGACGGGCGATCAGCTGGGTGTACTGGGAGCCGAAGTCGAGGATCAGGATGCGGCCAATGGACGCCGTGGGGTCGGTCACGTCTCCGTCCGGTAATTGGGCGGTTCCTTGGTCATGGTCACGTCGTGCACGTGACTCTCGCGCATGCCGGCGCCGGTGATCCGGACGAAATCCGGCTTCGTGCGCATTTCCTCGATGCTGCCGCAGCCGGTGTAGCCCATCGCGGCGCGGAGGCCGCCAACCAGCTGAGTGATGATGGCGGAGAGACTGCCCTTGTAGGGCACGCGGCCCTCGATACCTTCCGGGACCAGCTTCTCCAGCTCGGAGGACGAGTCCTGGAAGTAGCGGTCGGACGAACCGTGCCGCTGGGCCATGGCGCCCAGGGACCCCATGCCCCGGTAGGACTTGTAGGACCGGCCCTGGTACAGCTCGACTTCGCCCGGGGCCTCTTCCGTGCCGGCGAACAGGCCGCCGATCATCGTGCAGTGGGCGCCCGCGGCAATGGCCTTGGCGAAGTCCCCGGAATAGCGGATGCCGCCATCGGCGATCAGCGGCACGCCCGTGCCCTCGAGGGCGGCGGCCACGTCGGCCACCGCGGTAATCTGCGGCACGCCCACGCCGGCCACGATCCGCGTGGTGCAGATGGACCCGGGGCCCACGCCGACCTTCACGCCGTCGGCGCCCGCGGCCACGAGATCCCGCGCCGCCTCCGGTGTGACGATGTTGCCGCCGATGACCTGCAGTTTCGGGTATTGCCCCTTGATGGCGCGGATCCGGTCGAGCACGCCCTTGGAATGGCCGTGGGCGGTGTCGACGATGAGCAGGTCGACGCCCGCCTCGACCAGCGCCTTGACGCGCTCGGGCGTGTCACCACCCGTGCCCACGGCGGCGCCGACGCGGAGCGCGCCCCGGGCGTCCTTGCAGGCGTAGGGGTAGTCCTTGGCCTTCTGGAAATCCTTGGCCGTGATCATGCCCCGCAACTGGAAGTTCTCCGCCACCACCAGCACCTTCTCGATGCGGTGCTTGTGGAGCAGATCCAGCACTTCCTTCTTGTCGGCGCCTTCGCGGACGGTCACGAGCCGGCTTTCCGGCGTCATTACGGAAGAGACGGGAGCGTCGAGGCGCGTCTCGAAGCGGAGGTCCCGATTGGTGACGATGCCGACGGTGCGCCCCTTGTCCACCACCGGCACGCCGGAGATGTTGTGGGCGTGGGTGATCGCCAGCACCTCGCGGATGGTCTGGTCCGGGCGAACGGTGATGGGGTCGTTGACGATGCCGCTTTCGTACTTCTTGACCTGGGCCACCTGGCGGGCCTGGTCGGCGGGGCTCATGTTCTTGTGGATGATGCCCATGCCGCCTTCCTGGGCCAGGGCGATCGCGAGGCGGGCCTCGGTGACGGTGTCCATGGCGGCGGACAGGATCGGGATATTGAGCGTGATGTCGCGGGTCACCCGGGTCTGCAGGCTGACTTCCCGGGGAAGGATCTCCGAGTAGGCCGGCTTGAGAAGGACATCGTCGAAGGTGAGGGCGTCGTGGGTGATCCGCATAAGACGAGCCATGGTACGCGGCCCGTCCCGGCACGTAAACTGCCGGGCATGGTTGAATCTTCCAGCACCGCGGGCCCCGGCAGGCCGGCCGATGGCAAGCCGGCTGATCAGAAGCGGGTCCTGTCCGTTTCCCAGCTGAACCGGATGACCCGGCAACTCCTGGAGCAGGATCTGCCCCTGCTATGGGTGGAAGGCGAGATCTCCAACCTGGCCCGCCCCGCCTCGGGGCACCTGTATTTCTCGCTGAAAGACGACAAGGCCCAGATCCGCTGCGCGCTGTTTCGCAGCCGGGGACGCAGCACGGAGGTCGCGGCGGCCAATGGCCAGCAGGTGCTGGTGCGGGGTCGGGTGAGCATTTACGAACCCCGGGGCGACTATCAGCTCATCGTGGACCACCTGGAACCGGCGGGCGAAGGGCTGCTGCGGCGCCGCCTCGAGGAACTGAAGCGCAAACTCGCTGCCGAGGGACTGTTCGACGAAGCCCGCAAGCAGGACCTGCCCCCCCTGCCCCGCCAGATCGGGGTGATCACGTCACCCAGCGGGGCGGCCGTCCGGGACGTGCTCCACATACTGCGCCGGCGTTTCCCGGCCATTCCCGTGGTGGTGTATCCCGTGCAGGTCCAGGGCGAGCAGGCCAGGTTCGACATCGTCCGTGCGCTGGAGACGGCCGCTGCCCGGGCCGAGTGCGACGTGCTCATCCTGGCCCGGGGTGGCGGTTCCCTTGAGGACCTGTGGGCCTTCAACGAGGAGATCGTGGCCCGGGCCATTGCGGCCTGCCCGATTCCGCTGGTGGCAGGCATCGGCCACGAGGTCGATTTCACCATCGCCGACCTCGTGGCTGACGTGCGGGCGCCGACGCCCTCCGGCGCCGCAGAACTCGTCGTTCCCGACGGCACGGACTGGCTGCGCAGGGTGCAGGTCCTGGAACGCCGTCTGGCGCTGGCAGCCCGGCGGGTGCTGAATGACGCGCGGCTCGCGCTGCGGGCGGCAGCCGCCCGCCTGGCGCGCTGCCACCCGGGATTCATGCTCCGGCAAAACGCCCAGCGGCTGGACGAGCTGCGGGGGCAGCTCTCTGTGGCCCTGCGCAACCGGCTGACGCTGGATCGCCTGCGCGTCGGCAACGCGCTGGCGCGCCTGCGGAGTGCCTCGCCAGCCGTGCGGGTGCGCACCGCAGGAGACCGCGTTGCCAGTTTCCGGCTCAGGCTCTCCTCTGCGCTGCGCGCCAGACTGACGGTCCCCGGCACACAGCTGGCCGTACTCAGCGGCCGCCTCCACACCGTCAGCCCTCTGCGGACCCTCGAACGCGGCTACGCCATCGTCCTGGACGCGGGCGGCACGGTGGTTCGCAGCACCACCCAGGTCCAGGCCGGCGATGCCATCACCGCGCGAGTGGCAGACGGCGTCCTCAAGGCGACAGTGCGGTAGCAGCCGCAGCGGCAGCAGTAGCAGCGGCAGCAGTAGCAGCGGCAGCAGTAGCAGCGGCATCCCGGCCGGGCGTCCCGTCCGGCGCTCACCGTGTCCTCACGGTAGCGGACGGGATCCCGGCCGGGATGCCGCGGGCCACGAAGCGCGTTTTCGCGGGGCACGAAAGGGATTGTCGCGCCGGTCGGCGCTCCTACGTACCGAAGAAGGACGCCAGCACCGGCCGGAACCGGTCCATATCCACGAGGAAGGAATCGTGACCCTGGATCGACGGCAATTCCACGAGATGCACCTCCCGGCCCCGCGCGTCGAGCCCTGAGGCCAGCTCCCGTTGCTGGGCCAGCGGAAACAAAATATCCGTCTCCACCCCAACGACCAGGACGCGCTCGGCACGCACTTTGGCCAGGCCGGCGGTGACTGACCCGCCGTGCTCGGCCACGTCAAAGAGATCGCTGGCGCGGGACAGGTACAGGTAGCAGTTCGCATCGAACTGGCCGGTAAACTTCTGAGCATGAGCCTCCAGATAGGCCTCGACCTCGAAGTCCTGGGCAAACGCGTTACCGGTCTGCCGTTCGCCGTCCACGCGTTCCCGCCCGAAGCGCTGGTCCCATTCCCGGGCGGAACGGTAGGTCACCATGCCCAGCTTGCGCGCCAGCCGCATACCGGTGATCGGGCCGGCACCGGACCCGTAATTGCCCCCGTCCCAGGCCGGGTCGCGGCGAATCATCTCCCGCTGCAGTGAGCGCACCGCGATGGAAAACGGCAGGGACCGGGCGGCCGTCGAGAGCAGGACCACGTTCCGCGAGATGCCCGGGTGCTGGATGGCGCAAGCGAGCGTGGTCATGCCGCCCATGGACGGCCCGACGAGCGTGTGGAGGCGCTCGATTCCGCAGTGCTCCAGCACGGCCTTGCCCGCATTGGCGACGTCTTCAAGGCTGAGTACCGGAAAGGACGCGCCGTAGGCCTTAGCTGTAGCCGGGTCCCGGGACGCCGGACCGGTGGACCCGAAACAGCTGCCCAGCGAGTTGATGCAGACGACAAAGAAGCGGCGGGTATCAATCGGGCGTGACGGGCCAACGATCTCCTCCCACCATCCGGGAGACGGGTCGTCCGGAGAAGAGGTGGCGTGGGCCGACGGGGACATGCCCGTGAAGATCAGGATAGCGTTGTCCCGGGCGGCATTGAGTTGCCCCCAGGTCTCGTAGGCAATCACCGGCCGGTCGAGATGTCCGCCCCGGCGCATCTCGAATCGTCCGGGGAGCTGAAAGACCTGGCGCGCGATCGTCATAGGCGCAGAATTATGCCGCCACCGGGGCAGAGCCAGCGCCGCCGCAGCTCCACCGATTGGTTATATGGATATGATTCAGTTGCGCTGCTTGCCCCGGACCTGGATGCGCTCCCGGCGCTTCACCTGCCGCGGCGTGAGCTTGTTCCGGCGACCGGCGAAGGGGTTCTTGCCGGTGCGCAGTTCGATGCGGATCGGGGTCCCGCGTAGCCGGAACACCTTGCGGAAGCACCCCACCAGGTAGCGGCGGTAGTTCTCCGGCAGGGCGCCCGTCTGGTTGCCATGAATGACGATCAACGGCGGACGACGGCCACCCTGGTGAGCATAGGTCAGCTTGATGCGGCTGCGATGGGCCACCGGCGTCGGGTAGGCCTGAATGGCGTCCTTCAGGACGCGATTCAGGTCCGGTGTGGGCAGATCCCGGACGGCCGCCTCTGCGGCTCGCCGGCCACTCTCCAGCAGATCGTAGATGGCTGTGCCGTGCAGCGCGGAAATGTAGTGAATATCCGCAAAATCGAGAAACGGCAGGCGGCGCTCGAGATCGCTCCGCACCGTCTCCCGCTGGTCGGTGGGCAGGTGATCCCACTTGTTGATACCAATGGCCAGCGCCCTGCCTCGCTCGAGGACCAGGCCGATCAGCGAGACGTCCTGTTCGGTGACGCTGTCCCGTGCGTCCAGCAGCACGAGCACACCATCGGCCTCCTCCAGGGCCTGAAGGGATTTCACGATGCTGAAGCGCTCGATCATCTCCTCCACGCGCGCCTTCCGGCGAATACCGGCGGTGTCCACCAGCACGAAGTCCCGGCCATCGTGCTTGAACGCCACGCGAATACTGTCCCGGGTGGTTCCTGCCTGGTCCGAAGTGAGAAGGCGGTCTTCCCCGAGGTAACGGTTGATCAGCGTGGACTTGCCCACGTTCGGCCGGCCGATGACAGCGATGCGGGTGCCAGCCAGGCCCGCAGCGTCGTCGGGGGAGGCCTCGGGCATCTCGGCCGGAATCTCGGCCAGGATGCGGGTGGCCAGCAGGGCGAGCCGGTCACCCTGCTGGGCGGAGATGGCGACAGGTTCTCCGAGACCGAGTTCGTAGAACGCGGCGCCGAGCTGCAGGGGCTCGCGGCCCTCTGCCTTGTTGATCGCCAGGACGGCACGTTTCCCCGCCTTGCGGATGCGGGTGACGATGGCGTGGTCATCCGGGGTTGGCCCGTCTGCGGCTTCGACCACCAGCACGACGACATCAGCCTCGCCGACGGCATAAGCCACCTGGCGATCAATCAGGGTGCGCAGGGCCTCGTTGCTGCCGGACTTGCCGGTTGTCCTGCTCGTCGTGAGCCCGCCCGTATCGATGATGATCGAGCGGCGCCCCGCCAGCGTGGCGTAACCGTACAGGCGGTCCCTGGTAAGCCCCGGGAAATCAGCGACGAGCGCATCACGGGTGCCCGTCAGCGCGTTGAAGAGTGTGGACTTGCCGACGTTCGGTCGGCCGACCAGGGCAAAGACCGGCAGCACGGCAGGAGGCCGCTACTCGTCGACTTGACGGAAAGCAGCGAGGTCTCCGCCGTCAGTCTGCACGTAGAGCATGTCATTGACGACGAGCGGCGGCGACGTCACCCGGTCGCTGCCCACGCGGGCTCGGGCCTGCAGCTTGCCCGTCGCAGTGTCAAAGAAATGTACGTAGCCGGCAAAATCCCCCACGACGACAGAACTCTGGTAGGCCGTGGGTCCGGATAGATCGCGATTCTTCAGCACGTCGCTGGTCCAGATTGCGCTGCCCGTCTGACGGGAAAAGGCCTGGAGATCACTGCTGTCCGTCGACACATAGACGTTCTCCAGGTCCACTGCGAGCCCGTCATAACTCCGGGTCTCCTGTGACCACAGGGACTGACCGGATTCGGCGGCTACCGCATTGAGCTGGCCGCGATAGCTGACGACGTACACGTCTTCGCCGACGGTGCGGACGGTTGCATTGATATCCGCCAGCCGCTCGACTTCGTTGCGGCCCGACGGCGGGTCGAGGAGCACATCCCAGCCCGGGGAGCCGTCCAGCAGTGAATAGGAGGCCAGCTTGCCGTTGTCGAAGCCGGCGATCACCAGATCCTGGATGACGACCGGCGCACCAGTGCCGCGCAGCGTGAGCCGGGGCATGGCCTGCTGGACGAACCAGACCTGCCGGCCATCGATCAGATCCAGTGCGGCGAGCTTGCCATCCACGGAGCGCACCAGGGCGTAGCCACCGGCAATAGCCGGGGCGGCCAGCACCTCACTCGAGACGGTCGTCCGCCAGCGCTGCTGGCCATCAGCCGCGTTCAGCGCCACCACCTCGCCATCGCTCGAACCGACGACGACAACTTCGCCATCGGTCGCGGGCCCGCCGGACAGCTGCAGCTTGGTCTTCTGGAGCCACAGTCGCTTGCCCTTCACCGCGTCAAACGCGGAGACGCGACCGTCGTGAGCGGCGGCGAAAATGCGGGCACCATCGGAGCACGGTTGCAGCGCCAGGCGCAGGGCCTCAGTGGTATCCCCGAGATCCGCCGTCCACACCTTCTTCACGCGCAGGGTCGGCTTGAAGTCGGTCAGCTCCGCCGGAGGGTTGGGATCCTCATCCCCACCGAAAACGCTGCAGCCGGCATTGGGCAGTGCCAGGACCACGGCCAGTGCAGCGACGCTGCCGGTCCGGAGCCACCAGGGATTCGTCCGCTGCGACGACGCGTCCATCACGGGGCGACGGCGCCCGGCGCGGGAACCGTCGCAGCCGCGTTCGCAGCGCCGACCAGCGCTGCGTTGGCGCCGCCCAGGTCATCCAGCTTGGCCTGGACATAGGTCGTGTCGAGCACGGTCGCGGCGACGTCACCGTTCAGTGCCTGCTCGTACTCACTCCGTGCTTCGGCCAGCTTGCCCATCGCGTAATACACATCGCCACGCACGTCGTGAAACGCCGGGGCGAAGGCCTTGGAACCGGGATCGGCGAGAGTCTTCAGGGCCAGGTCGTACTTCTCCTGGAGGACCTGCACGCGGGCCAGTCGCAAGCGGGCGATCAGCCGGAATTCCGGGGATACCGCTGTACTGACCACCTGCTGAAGGTATTCAGCGGCCTTGTCGGCCTTCCCCTGCTCCAGATACAGGCGGGCCATCGCGAGGCGCGCCTGATCGGCGTAAGGGGAAGCACTGAAGCCGGCAGCCAGGGTAGTCATGCCTTCCTCGGCGCCCTCGAGCCGTTTCGTCCGGACTGCCTGCAGGAACGTCTCGTAGATTACAGACGCTTCCTCTGCCTTCCGCTCCTGATAATGGTTCCACTGATTCCAGCCAAACAGTCCGCCGAGGCCAAGGACCACGCCAGCGACCAGAAACGTCCCGTTCCCGCGGATCCAGCCCTTGACCTGGTCGGCCTGTTGTTGATCTGTCAGAAATTCATCCACGGCTCTGTTCCTGTCAACCTGTTGTCTCGATGACCGGCCCGGTAGTCGGGCCGACAAGGTAGGGCCGGATGGCGTCTGCCAGGTTGGCGACGGCAACAGTCTGCTGCTCAACCCCGGCGCGCATCGGCTTGAGCACGGCTGCCCCGGCGGCCACTTCATCTTCACCCAGAATGACCGCGACCTGGGCCCCGCTGCGGTCTGCCCGCTTCATCTGGGACTTGAAGCCGCCGCTACCGCAGTGGACCTCTACCCGCATGGGCGGCACACCGTTGCGCAGGCTCTCGGCAATCCGGAAGGCCAGTCGCGAGGTGCCCTCGCCAGCGGCGACGAGGTAAACATCCGGCATCCGGCTGGGTGCAGGCTGGCCCGCCAGCGCGTAAAGCTCCACCAGCCGTTCCAGGCCGATGGCAAACCCGATGGCGGGCGTGGCTTCGCCCCCCAGATGGGCCACCAGCCCATCATACCTGCCACCAGCGCAGACTGCGCCCTGACTGCCCAGGCGGTCGGTCACCCACTCGAAGACCGTGCGACCGTAGTAGTCCAGACCCCGGACCAGGCGCGGATTGACCGTGTGGGCCACCCCCGCATCGTCGAGGAGGGTGCGCAGCCCGGCGAAGTGGGCGGCTGACTCGTCATCCAGGTACTGGGTCATCTGGGGCGCCCTGGCAATCAGGTCGGCCAGGTCTGGATTCTTGCTGTCCAGGATACGGAGCGGATTGCGGTCGAGGCGCCGGCGGCTGTCCTCATCCAGCAGGTCGAAGCGTTCCCGGAAAAAGCGGCTGAGGTCCGCACGGTAGAGCTGCCGGGTCTCGGCAGTCCCCAGCGTGTTGATCTGCAGACTCACGTGGGAAATGCCCAGGAGGCGCCAGAGGCGCGCCAGCAGGATGAGCAGCTCGGCATCAATGTCGGGACCCGCGAAGCCGAGCGCCTCCACATCGAACTGGTGGAACTGCCGGTAGCGGCCCTTCTGGGGCTTCTCATAGCGGAACATGGGACCGGTAGAGAAGAACTTCTGGCGCTGGTTGCGCAACAGGCCATGTTCCATGCAGGCCCGCACGATGCCGGCCGTGGCCTCGGGGCGCAAAGTCACCGACACGCCGTTCCGGTCATCGAAGGTGTACATCTCCTTTTCAACGATGTCCGTCACCTCGCCGATGGAGCGCTTGAACAGTTCGGTACGCTCGACAATGGGCACCCGGATCTCCTGGTAGCCATAGTCGAGGAGCAGGCCGCGAAGAGTGTTCTCCACGTGCTGCCAGGTAGCGCCGGCCGGCGGCAGGAGGTCTTCCATCCCGCGCAGGGCTTGCAGGGGTTCGTTCATTCGACGGGGGTCGCCGGTACCGGCTGAAGAGCCTCTGTCGGCACGCCACCCGCCGCCGTGGGCAGTAGGGGCTCCACAGGTAGTGCGGGCTCCACAGGCAGTGCGGGCTCCACAGGCAGTGCGGGCTCCACAGGCAGCGTGGGTACCGTCTCCACGGTGGGGGACAGTTCGAGGGTCGGCCCCGACTTCGGCACGGGCGCAGGCCCGCCACTCAGGGCGTACAGCACCAGCAGCGCCACGATGGCAAAGGCCACCGCGAGACCGATGGCGATCGGCCCGGGCGGTGTCGTCAGGGGCTTTTCCAGTTCCCGGGTGACCGTGGGTGGTGCATCCGCATTGGGATCTGACGCCCGGTAGGCCGCGAGGATCGACTCCTCCGACAGGCCCAGGAGCCGTGCATAGGCTTTCAGGTGACCCCGCACAAAGACGGCGGCGCCCAATACTTCGTAACGCTCATCCTCCAGGGCCCGCAGCACGGAGGCCTCAAGCCGGATGGAGAAGGCCGCCTGCTCCAGCGTGAGCGCGCGGGCCTTGCGCGCCGAGCGCAGCCGTTCGCCGAGTCCCAGTGCCGTTTCCTTGTTGCCCTCCGCCATGGTGTTATCCCGGTGCCAACGGGTCAGCCCCGGGACCGGGACTGTTCGAACATCCGCAGGGTCTCAGCGGACTCCGGGAAGTCCTCGCGCAGCTGATCGCCATAGCGGCGGGCAGCCTTGGTATCGCTCAGGGACTCCTCGATCCGGACGCCAAGCCACAGGGCAGCCGGCGTGGCCTTGCCCTGCGCCAGGTAGCGCTCAAGGAAGCCCCGCGCCTGCAGTGCATTGCCCCGCTCCAGGCTGACATCAGCCATCTGGAACAGGGCATCGGCAAAGCGCGGATCCAGGTTCAGGGCCGCCCGCAGGTAGTTCTCGGCGAGCGCCGGATTAACGCCCTTCGCGCAGGTGCCCGCGTTGGTATAGAGCATCGGACGGTTGGCGGCCTTGACCGACAACGGCACCGCAATGGCCCGGTCGAAAAGTTTCAGCGCCTCCCGGGGCTCCTCCTTGCGCGAACAGGTGAAGATCGCGAGAAGGTTGAGACTGTCGGGATCGGACCTGTCCAGGTCGACGGCCCGGCGATACTCCCGTTCCGCACCCTTGGGATCTTCCAGCCTCTCGAAGACGATACCCAGAACGGCATGGGCCCTGGCCAGACCCGGTTCCTCACGGATCGCTCTCTCCAGTTTCTCGCGAGCCACCTGAAGGTTGTTCTGGCGCAGGTAACTGATGCCCAGCTCGAGGTTATAGCGGGCCGCATCTTCCTTGTTGGTCTCGGGGGGTTCCGGCCGGGACGATGACGTTACGCAGCCCGACACGGCGACCAGCACTCCCAGAAGGAATGCGCCACGCACAACCGGGCTGACGAGCGCCATGCTCATCAGTTCTGCCACCGCACTTCACGGCCCGCAGTGCTCGCTGCGGGTTTTCTGCCCTTGTCGCCCAGCGCCACCCGTACCCGGTTGCTGACCTGTCCGGCGAGCTGGCCGCAGGCGGCGGCGATGTCGTCACCCCGCGTACGGCGCACCATCGTCATGATGCGGTTGTCGAGCAGGATCTGGCGAAAGCGCGCCAGGGCGTCGGGCGTCGAGCGCCGGTAGTCGCTACCTGGAAAATGATTGAAGGGAATCAGATTGACCTTCGCAGGACGATTCTTAAGGAGCCTGGCCAGATCCCGGGCCTGGGCCTCGGCATCGTTCACGCCGGACAGCATGACGTATTCGAACGTGATGCCCATGGCGTTGGTGGACTCGGCGTAGTCCCAGCAGGCCTGGAGCAGCTCGGCGATAGGATGACGCCGGTTGATCGGCACCAGCACATTACGCAGTTCATCATCAGGGGCATGCAGTGACACGGCCAGTGCCGCGTTGGATTCGAGGGCGAGCTTGCGGATCTGGGGTACCAGTCCGGAAGTGCTCACCGTGACGCGCCGGCGGGAAATCTGAAAGCCCAGGTCGTCAATCAGTACGGCACAGGCCTGCACGACCGACCGGAAGTTGGCCAGCGGCTCACCCATGCCCATGAACACCACATTGGTCACGCGGGAATTCCCGCCAACGCGGCCGAGCGCCCGGTCAGCCAGGACCACCTGGCCAATGATCTCCGCCGCCGTGAGGTTGCGATTGAAGCCCTGCCTGCCCGTCGCGCAGAACGAGCAGTCGAGCGCACAACCGACCTGGGACGACACACACAAGGTACCCCGGGCTTCTTCCGGGATGAAGACGGTTTCAATCAGCTGCCCGGCGCCGACGGCCAGACGCCACTTGGTGGTGCCGTCTGACGACTCCTGCACCGTGTCGATTGCCGGCAGCCGGAAATCCGCGCGCGCGGCGAGCGTGTCGCGCAACGTCGCCGAGAGGTCGGTCATTGCTGCAGGGTCGAGCACCCCACGACCGTACATCCAGCGCATGAGCTGGCGCGCCCGGAAAGGTTTCTCACCCAGCCCGGAGAACAGCTGCTCCAGTTCGGGGCGCGGCAAACCCAACGGGCTCAGATCAGGCGTGCCGTTCATCAGGACTACCGGGTCCGCGGGCAGACGTCGGCCTGGGCAAAGAAGAAGCTGATTTCCTGCTTGGCGGTTTCTACGGCGTCGGAACCGTGCACGACGTTCTCTTCGATGCTGGCCGCCAGGTCCCGGCGAATGGTGCCCGGGTCGGCCTTCTTCGGATCGGTTGCGCCCATGATCCTGCGGTGGACTTCGATGGCATTTTCACCCTCGAGTACTTGGGCAATGACGGGACCGGTGGTCATGTACCGGACGAGGTCCTTGTAGAAAGGACGCTCACGATGGACGGCATAAAATGCTTCGGCCTGGGCCGTGGTGAGATGCAGCATACGGGCCGCGATAATCTTCAGCCCCGCCTGCTCGAAACGGCGATAGACGTCGCCGATGAGGTTCTTCTGCACGCCGTCGGGCTTGATGATGGAAAGGGTACGTTCGATAGTCACAAAAACTCCTGACAAAAAAGCTAGACAGTAAAACTCTCGCCGCAGCCGCACTCGCCCTTGGCGTTGGGATTGGAGAAGCGGAAGGCCTCGTTGAGACCCTCCCGGACAAAATCGACCACGGTGCCGTCAATCAGCTGCAGCGCCTGCTGGTCAACGACCACGCGCACGCCGTCCTGGTCAAAGACCACGTCATCGGCCGTGACCGGGTCGGCGTGGTTGACGACGTAGGCGAGGCCCGAGCACCCCGTGCGCTTGACCCCGATACGCAGGCCAGCGGCACCAGCGCCAAACGCGCGCACCCGATTCAAGGCGTTTTCGGTAAGTACTACCGCCACCGGCGTCTCCTCTGGATGGATAACATAATGGAGTATGGGCTAACCCCCATTGTCCCAATCCGCCAAGCAGTTGCGCAAGGCATCTTGAATGATTAGCAGCCGCCCGGCCTTGGCCACGGGAATCCCCAGCGCCTGCCCCAGGGCGAGGGGCTCGAGGCCGCTGAACCGGGCCCGACCCCCGCCCGTCAGCAGCTGAACCACCTGGTCACAGGCCGCCTGGGTGTCGGGGCAGCCGAAAACCTGCGCCTCCAGGTGGCTGACCCGGGTGTCCTGGACCCAGCCTGAGAAGACCACCCAGGTCCCGGCCTCGGTTGAACCCGCCTCGCCGCGGACCAACAAGGCCCCCCTGGGCGGCTCCGGCGACTGTGGTGGCGAGGCCGGCGACCGCCGGCGGAGCCGGGTGACGGTGCGCGTAAAGATCTCTGCGGCCCGCTCGAGGTCGGCCCTGGTTGTGGGGCGGCCGAAGGAAAAGCGCACCGAACTGCGGGCCAGGGCCGCGGAACGACCCAGCACGCGGAGGACGTAGGAAGGCTCGTCAGTCAGGCTGGTGCAGGCGGCGCCGCTCGCCACCGCAAGTTCCGCCAGGCCCGCGTGCAGGCTCTCGCCCTCCACGCCCTCAACGCTGACATTCAGGATGTGGCCAGCCGTGTGGTCCGGGTCGCCATTGAGAAGCACGCCCGGAACTGCCCGTAACCGGGACCAGAGGTGGTCCCGAAGCCCCGTGAGGTGGCTTCGGTCCGTGACGCGGCGCTCCCCGGCGATGCGGCAGGCCTCACCCAGGCCAATGATCTGATGCGTCGCCAGTGTTCCCGGCCGCAGTCCCCGCTCCTGGCCACCGCCAAACATGAGGGGCTCCACCCGCCGGACCCGATCCCGGTCGATAAACAGGGCCCCTATGCCCTTGGGCCCGTAGAGCTTGTGACCGGAGAGGGACAGCAGGTCGATGTGCAGGGCCCGGACGTCGAGATCCAGGCGCCCGGCGCTCTGTGCCGCGTCCACGTGCAGGAGAACGCCACGCTCCCGGCACACGCTGCCGATGGCACCGACGTCCTGGATCGTGCCGGTCTCGTTGTTCACGTGCATGAGGGAGACGAGGACCGTCTCGGGCTCCAGCGCGGCCAAAACAGCGGCCGGACAGACGCGTCCATCAGCACCCGGCTTGAGCCAGGTCACTCGCCAGCCCTGGCGCGCCAGATACCGGACACTCTCGATGACCGCCTTGTGTTCGGTTAAGGCCGTAACGAGATGACGGCCCTGCGCCTCGCGAAACCGCGCCGCGCCGATAATGGCGAGGTTATCGGCCTCGGTAGCGCCGGAGGTGAAGATGACTTCGTCCGGGTCGGCACGGATAAGGCCAGCCACCTGGGCGCGGGCCAGCTCGACCACGGCCGCGGCCTGGCGGCCCGCCGCGTGGGTCCCCGCCGACGGGTTAGCCACCAGCTCAGGCAAGCGCAGCGCGGCAGTCATCGCCGCCACAACTTCCGGCGCCACCGGCGTGCTTGCCGCATAGTCCAGATAGAGGGGCAGGCTCATGCGTGGTTGGGCCGGCGCTCAGTCACGCTTCGGGTTGTCGCCAGACCCGGGGGCCAGGCTACTGAGGATGCCCCGCAGGATGTTCAGCTCGTTTTCGTCCAGTCGCGTGCGATTGAAGAGCCGCCGCAAACGGCGCATCAGATGCCGCGGGTTGGTGGGATTGAGGAAGCCACTGGCGAGGAGCACCCGCTCGAAGTGCTGGTAGAGCAGCTCCAGCTGCGCAGGGCCGGCCAGCGGCGACTCCGGGGGTGGCACCTCCCGGGCCAGCACCTGCTGTTGCCGCAACTCGTAGGCGATGATCTGGACGGCCTGCGACAGGTTGAGGGAACTGTAGTCGGGGTTGGCGGGGATGTAGACAATCGCGTTGCACAGGTCCAGCTGCTCGTTGGCGAGTCCGGAACGCTCGGGACCAAAGACGATCGCCGCGGGCCGGCTCAGGGCCTGCCCCATGATCTCGTTGGCACATTCCCGCGGATTCATTTCCGGACAGCCTATGCGTCGATGCCGCGCAGTCGTCGCCAGCACCAGCCCGCAGCCATCGAGCGCCTCCTCCAGGGTGGGCACGACGCGCGCCTCGTGCAGGACGTCCTGGGCTCCGGCGGCCAGGGCCCGGGAATCCGCACACAGCCACTCCGCCACCGGATTGACCAGGACAAGATCCCGGAAACCCATGGTCTTCATGGCACGGGCAACCGACCCGATGTTGCCCGGGTGGGTGGTCTCAAAAAGGACGAAACGGATGGGCTGGACTGCGGTCATGTGCTTCTCACGATGTGCCTAGTATGCCGGCCGGTGGCGGCTCCCGTGGCGCTCTGTACAATGACGCCCCCATGCAACCACTCCTTAACACTGCCGTCCAGGCCGCGCGCCGCGCCGGGGACATCGCCGTCCGCGCCCTGTCGCGCCTCGATCAACTGGAGATCCGCGCCAAGGCCCGCAATGACTATGTCACCCAGGTGGACCAGGCCGCCGAACAGGCCATCCTGGAGAGTATCCGCAAGCGGTATCCGGACCATGCGTTCCTGGCCGAAGAGTCTGGTCGCTCGGGAGAGAATGAGTTCACCTGGATCGTCGACCCGCTGGATGGCACCACCAATTTCCTGCACGGCTTTCCCACCTTCTCTGTCTCGATTGCCCTGCGGCGGAAAGACACGCTGGAAGTCGCTGTCGTCTACGACCCCTGCCGTCAGGAATTGTTCACCGCCATGCGGGGCCGTGGGGCCCAACTCGACGGCAAGCGCATCCGGGTCAGCGAGCGGACGGAGCTGGAAGGCACGCTGATCGGCACAGGCTTCCCCTTTCGGAGCAACACGCGCTGGATGAAGCCCTACCTGAAGATGCTGGGCAGCCTGATGGAGACCACCGCCGGGGTCCGCCGTCCCGGGTCAGCTGCCCTTGACCTCTCCTACGTTGCCGCCGGCCGTCTCGATGGCTTCTTTGAGTTCGGCCTGGAAATCTGGGACACCGCCGCCGGGACCCTCATGATCCAGGAAGCAGGCGGCCTCGTGACCAACCTTACCGGCGCCGGCTCACACCTGGACAGCGGCGACGTGCTGGCGGGTAACCCGAAGGTCCACGAAGCGCTCCGCGAGCTGCTCACGCCCCACCTGAACGGCGCCCCGTAGGAGCGCCTTCAGGCGCGATTCCCCGACAATCGAA
>Ga0105046_10004003_pt1 | contig 23444 bp, 21 predicted proteins | sample MAT03_FD_78385 | JGI IMG/M metagenome (GOLD analysis project Ga0105046, IMG submission 78385) | Freshwater microbial communities from Lake Fryxell liftoff mats and glacier meltwater in Antarctica - MAT-03 (megahit assembly) | ecosystem: Environmental > Aquatic > Freshwater > Ice > Liftoff...
AAACGACGAAGCAGCGTGATCCACGGGTCTGACTGGTCGAAGACGATCGAAGGCCGGAAGATCGTTGTTTCCAGGGGGGATGCCTTGACCGCCTGCTCGGCGATCCACTTGGCCCGGAAGAACCTGGTGCGCTGGACCGAACTCGCATTGAGTGCGCTGAAGAAGACAAAGCGTTTGACTCCGGCCCTTTCGGCGGCTTCGAGCAGACGCACAGTGGCCAGTCCGTTCAGTTCCTCGACCCGGTAGGGAGGCTGATCACGAATCGAGGCTGCCAGGTGGATCACGGTGTCGATGCCCCGCATCGCCTGGCGCAGCAGATAGGGGTCCGACAGCTCACGCAGATCGCCCATCGTGATCTGGACGTTCACCCTCTGATCGCCGAGCCGCCTCGGTTCACGAACAAGGCAACGCACGTCATGTCCGGCTTCGAGAAGGCGAGGCAGCAGGCGCGAACCGATCGAGCCGGTGGCGCCGGTCAGGAGAATCAAGTTCGCTTTGGTGGTTGGACCAGCATCGGCCTCCCAGTCTAGTGGGCGGGATTCACCGACTGAGTGAGGCCGCCCTTGATCGTGGGCAGGCTCTAAGATGCCAAGTCATGAGCTACGTAATCGCCGAACCCTGCATTGGAACCAAGGACAATTCCTGCGTCGAGGTCTGCCCCGTGGACTGCATCCACCCGACTCCCGACGAGCCCGATTACGAAAAGGTCGAGATGCTCTACATCGATCCCGATGAGTGCATCGACTGCGACGCCTGCGTTGAAGCCTGCCCGGTGGATGCCTGTTTCGCTGAAGATCAGCTCCCGGCCGAGTGGTCAGCATTCGCCGAAAAGAACGCCGAATACTTCAAAAACTAGCGGCGTCCAAAAGCACTTCTGAAAGCGCCCCGGAAGGGGCGCTTTCTATTGCAGGACCGGTAGCTCGCGTGCTTTCGCGCCGAGCTTGATTTCGGCCGGGGCGGCTGATGGCTCCGGGGCCTGGAGCATCGGCAGTTCACGCGGAGACATGCTGATGATGCGCTTCGCGGTATCGATGATCGCTTTGCCGGCGGGGGAGTCCGGCTGGTCGATGACCAGCGGATTGCCTTCGTCCGCATGGATGCGCAGTTCTTCGGAAAGCGGGATCTGACCGAGCAGCGGCACTCCGATTTCATCGGCGAGCAGCTGGCCTCCGCCTTCGCCGAATATCGAGAAAGTCTCGCCCGACGGGGTGGTGAAGCCGGACATGTTCTCAATCACGCCCATCACTTCGAGGTCGACCTTGTTCGCCATCTCGACCGAACGGCGGGCGACCGACTGGGCGGCGGGCTGCGGGGTGGTGACGACGGTCAGTTTGGCCTGCGGCAGTAGCTGGGCGAGGGTCATGGCGATGTCGCCGGTGCCCGGGGGCAGGTCGAGCAGGAGGTAGTCGAGCTCTCCCCAGGCGACGTCTTCGAGGAACTGCTGGAGGGCCTTGTGGAGCATCGGTCCACGCCAGACGACAGCGGCGTTGTCTTCAACGAAGTAGCCGATCGACATCGTCTTGACACCTGACGGTGCTTCCGGCGGAAGGATCTTGCGCTCGCCGTTCACGTCCGGCTTCACGTCGATTCCGAGCATGCGCGGGATCGAGTAGCCGTAGACGTCGGCATCGAGGGCACCGGTTTTCATGCCCTGGGCGTGAAGCGCAGCGGCGAGGTTGGCGGTCATCGTCGATTTGCCGACACCGCCCTTGCCGGAAGCGATGCAGATGATGTTGCTGACCTGGGCCAGTGCGCCCTGCGGCAGTTTGCCTCGACCGAGGGTCTGCTGGAGGTTGCCTTTCTCTTCATCGGAAAGCACGTCGAATCCGACGCCGACTTTGGTCACGCCTTCGAGCGAGGCGACCTGGGTGGTGACGGCGTCCTGGAAGTGCGAACGAACCGGGCAGCCCGGAGTGGTCAGCGAGACGGTGACATCAACGTTGCCGTCGGGCTTGATCTCGATCGAACGGACCATGCCAAGTTCGACGATGTTGCGCCGCAGTTCGGGGTCGATGACTGCGGTGAGTTTCTCGGTTACCTGTGCTTCTGAGGGAAGGGCCATTCACCAATTCTGGCAGAGAGGGGGCGAGTTTCCCGCGCCCGGGTCATTGGAAGGGCAGATGCCACTACCTGAGGAGCCAAAAATGGGGAAGAAAGCCGTCGCGATCCTGCTGCTCGTACTTACCGCCGGGTTCGGGATTCTGCTGGTGCCGGATGCCGGAGCCGTTCGATACACGGTCACGCAATGTGGCTGGCACGTCGGGATGGACGCCAGCTGGGACGACACCAGTGCAAACAAGTTCAGCCGCAGCTCCTATTGCCAGGCTCCGGCTTCGGCGGACCCGTTCGAGAACGTGCACATGACCAGTGAGACCCGGGACTCGGCGAGCACGGTTGGTGGCACCAGGTATGCGCGCTGGCGCTGGCAGGCGCCGGGCGGAACCGGGATCGTCACCGTTCACGGGCAGCGCTGGCAGGTCCTGAAGGACGGCTTTCAGCACCGGATCGGCGGGGTCACGGGTGGTGTATTCGCAGCCTCCGACACCTTCACCAACACCGACCTGGTGAAACGGGACTTTGCCGCTTCGTTCGTTCCTTTCGCTTCGGCGATCGAAGCGAGGCTGCTCTGCGCCAAGGCGGACGACAAGCTTTGCGACGCCGACTCGAAGTCGATGGCCGGGGTCCGTGGTCTGACCATCACGCTCGATGACTCGATCAAGCCGGCAACTTCGATGAGTGGAGAGCTGGCCGGTGAATCATGGCTGCGTGGTCCGCAGTCGCTGAACTTCTCCGCCGGGGACATCGGTTCGGGTCTCCGCTTCAGCCAGACCCTGATTGACGGCTCGGTCCGGGCACAGACTGAGCACCCCTGCAGCAAGGAGTTCATCGCCGGGCTCTGGCGGGGGACCAGGATGCAGCCCTGCGGCAACAACGCGGCCGGCACCCACACTGTCCAGACGACCACGCTCAGCGACGGTCCGCACCAGCTGCGTCAATGCGCGATCGACTTCGCGACCGGTATCGGCTGCACCGCCGACCGCACGATCCGGACCGACAACACCGCCCCGGGTCCGCCACGGGCGCTGTCGGTGGCCGGCGGCGACGGCTGGCACCAGACCAACGGCTTCCGACTGGAATGGACAGAACCTGATCAGGGCCCCGCCGCACCGATCGTCTCGCACGGCCACCGGGTCACCGGTCCCGGCCTCGACACCGGAGCGATCTGGGCTTTCGGCAACCGCTCAATCGACGGAATTGAGGTCCCCGGGCCCGGCGAATACCGGGCGTCGGTCTGGCTGGCCGACCAGGCTGGTAATACGAACCTGGCTGCCACCGCTGATGCCGTGCTCAAGTTCGATGACGTACCGCCGGTTGCGTATTTCGACGAGCCCGACCCGGCCCGGCCGGAACATCTGCGGGTACCAGTGTCCGACCAGCATTCCGGAGTGGTGGGCGGTACTATCGCCTACCGGATCCAGGGTGGTTTGGACTGGCAGAACCTCCCGGTCGAGTTTGGCGGCGATGAAGGTGGACGTTTCCTCAAGGCCAGGTTCCCGTCGGAAGACGTACCACGCGGTGTTTACGACTTTCAGGCGCGGGTGCTTGACGCGGCCGGCAACGGGACCATCACTGGCAGTCGTGGAAACGGTTCGCCGATGAGCATGCGCGCCCCGATCAAGTCAGCGACAACGCTCACCGCCCGGCTCAGGTTCGAGGGCAGGAGCCTTCTGGCGGTCAAAGTTCCGTTCGGAGAGTCGCCTCAACTGGAAGGCCGCCTGACCGCTGATGGCGACGGGATTGCCGGTCGGCAGGTGATCGTCACCCAGACCCCGGCATTCGGCTCCCGACAGGCGGCAAATTCGATCGAGGCCACCACCGACAACGACGGCTTCTACTCTCTGACCCTTGACCAGGGCACGTCGAGGCGGGTGTCGGTCAGGTTTCCCGGTGACGAGGTGCTGATCGATTCTTCGGCCGGGCCGCTCGAGCTGAAAGTGAAAGGGATGGTCCAGCTGCGTGCGACACCGAAGAAGCTGCGCACCGGGAAGAAGCTGAAGCTGCGTGGGCGGGTCGACAATCGCTGGGCGCACACCCCGGCCCGGGGCAACCTCGTCGCGGTCCAGTACCTGGAGAAAGCATCCCGGCGCTGGCGACCGGTGCTGGTCACCAGGACGAACCGGGTTGGAAACTTCCGTGCCTCCTACCGCTTCCGATACATCACGGGAGCCGCACGAATCAAGCTCAGGGCCGTACTGCTCCCCTCGCAGTACTTCCCCTTCGAACCGGCGGCATCCATGTCGGTCAGGGTGAAGGTCCGGGGCTGAACGACCGGCCCGGCGAATAGCCGGGCCGGCTTCGTTCAGTGGTGGCTACAGGCCGAAAACGCCGATCAGCACGGGCAGCGCCAAAGCTGTCCCGGCGATTCCACCAACCACGTAGGCGAACACGGCGCGAGCACCGGTTGTTTCGACTACGGGGGCTACTATCGGTGAGTTCAGATCCATTGTTACCTCCTTCTTCGTCTGGCCTACGGGGTTAGCTGACGGGCTCGCGCTGAAGAAGCTGCGCTACGGACCAGCGGTCCGATTCGCCCCCGGAGATATGGCTTTCGCCGCACTCCAATGGGTCCCCCGCTCCGGTCCAAAGAAGGACCGGATTCGGCAGTTCACATCTGAACGTGTCCGATACTACTGAAGGCGTTCGGCGCAGCGGATCATTCTCTGAACATCGACCCCGGCTTTGACTATGCACGAGTTCAGGCGTGACATATTCTCCGGCGGAATCTTCCGGATCTCCTGCTGAAGGCGTTTGATCTGCCGCTGGGAAGGGCCGCTGCCGGAAGTCGTGGTCGTGACCTGAACCTGATCAATCGAGTCCTGGACCTGCTTCGAGATGTTGTTCGAGAAGCTGTTCGCGCTGTCGAAAGCCTTGTCGGTCGTGTCAAGAACCGGCCGGATGATGAAGAAATAGACCAAGGCCAGGGTGGCCCCGAGAATCACGATCCGGACGATTGCGTTGACAAGTGTTCCCCCGATTTGCATGCGTGTAATCCTACTCGTGACCGGGGCGGTTGTCCTGGTCCGGATGAAGATCGCCTTTTGAGCCCTCGATCTCTGAAGGGTTCCGGATGTCGTCCAGCGCCCAAATTTCCCGCTGGGTCCGGTCGGCCCAGGGGACGCTTCCGAGCCCATCGAAGACGCGACGCGCGGCCCCAAGGCGATCGTTCGCCTGCGGGCGCAGGCCCTCACGCCGGTAGGCGGATCCGGCAAGCAGCAGCGAACGGCCGAGTTCAAGCGGCACTGCCGCTTTGGAGTGAAGGCGGATTGCCCCTTCGAACAGGTACCCGGTGGGGGTTCCGTTCACCAGTGCTTCGCAGCGGCTGGCATAACCGCGGGCCAACGGAGTGCCGTTCAGTTCGGCGGCCTCACGCAGCATCGCAACGAACGGAGCCGCCTCAGCCTTCTGCCCGCTCTCGACCAGAGCCTCGACCAGGTCGGGGATCCAGGGAACGATGATCGGTCCGAAGAGTCCGGCGGCTTCGGTCGGCGGTCCGAGCCGTTCGAGCTCGACGATCGCCCTCCCGGTTTCGCCGAGCCCGAGATAGAGGAATCCGAGCGCGGCCCGGCCGCAGATCAACGGAAGCCCGTAACCGATCGGTTCGGTGAGCTCGATCGCACGATTCGCGCAGGCTTCGGCCTCGACAGCCTCACCGCGGGCCGCGTGAATCCTCGCCTTGACCACCAGGGCCATCGAAAGCGGTGCGACCTGGCCGGTGGCCTGGGCTTTGTCCACTGCCCGCTCGGCGTCGGCCATCGCTGCCGGCCACTTGCCGAGGCGGTAGGCGGCATCGCTGGCCTGTATGTGGAAGTACGGCACCAGACCGATCACTCCCTCCCGGTCGGCCCGGGCGATGAACGAACGGACTTCGTCCAGCAGGAGGGCTTCCTGCCCGGTACATAACCGGCCACCGAGCGCGAAGCAGACCGACTGCGCGGCCGGCGACTGGGTCGGGATCTGGTCGAGTCTCCCCCCGGCTGCATCCAGAGCTTCCCTGGCGGCGGTGGTCTGTCCGGAGAGGGCCAGGGTCATGCCGAGAGCTGATTCGATCTGGCATCGCAGGTCATCGAAAGTTTCGTCTTCGATCAAACCTTCTGCTTCGCGCGCGGCTTCCACCGCCTCAATGCAGAACCCGCCGAACACGGCTATCAGGGCGGCATCAGCAAACATCTGGGCAGCCTGCTGCGGCTGGTCGTATCTGGCGAGCTCGGCCTCCGCCAGCAGGAGCCGGAGGATCTCGCGGGCCGGCAGGGTGCCTCCCGTCACGCGAACCATGGCAAGCAGGTGCTGTCCGAATGGCCTCATCTTGCCCGACGCGGAATCCTCCAGCAGGTTCGATGCCCACTTGTAGTCACCCGAAAGCGCCGCTGAAAGACCGGCCATGTAGAGGCGGGTGCAGCGGGTCGAATCGGCCGCGGTCAATTCGGCCGCCCGGGCCATCGCTTCAGCGGCTGATGCGTGGGCGCCGCGGCTGGTAGCCGACCTTGCCGCCGCTTCGAGTTCATTCGCTGCGTCGTCGTCGGGGCCGATCGCGGAAGCGGCAAGGTGCCAGGCCCGGGCCTGCGGGTGGCTGTGATGCGCGAGCAGCACGTGGGCGCGGCGACGGTCGCCGGGCGACACACGCCGGGCGATCTCCGCACGCAGGACCGGATGGGCGAATTCGATGCCCACGCTGCTGAAGCGGATCAGGCCACGATGTTCGGCCGCTTCAAGCACGGTGCCTTCCAGATCGATTGTTCCCATCGCACCGAGCGCCGAGTTCGTCCCTCGTGCGGGTGACAGCGCCAGCAGGAGCAGGGCCTCCATTGTCTCATCAGACAGACCTTCCAGCCGCAGCGAAACCACCTCTCGCAGCGCGTCGGACCCGGTCGGCAGAGATCCGATTGGTTCGGTCGCTTCGCGCTGTCCGGGAGTCAGCAGCTCGGGCAGGCTCATCAAGGCGAGTGGGTTGCCTTCTGCCGCCTCCTCGATCGCTCGCACGGCCTCCCGGGAAAGATCCGGAGCCTGATCCCTGAGCACGGCTTCGGCGGCAGCGTGGTCGAGCCCATCAATTTTGAGCCAGGGGGCCTCCCAGCCGTCGAGCGGAGCGGCTGCGGGACCATTCCGGGTGACCGCCAGGACGGCGCAGCGGGTGTCACCTATACGCCGCACGGCATATGCCAGACAGGCCCGGGACGACACGTCGTACCAGTGGGCGTCGTCGAGCAGGATCAGCAGCGGCTGTTCGGAACTCGCTTCGTTAATAAGGGCAGAGAAACCGTTGAAGATGACCAGGGGGTCACTCTCGGCGAGCATCATCTCGGACCGGCCCATCGCCGCGTCGAGGGCGACGGCCTGCGCGGCCGGGATCCGGTCCATTGCTTCGTGGAGCGACCGGCAGATCTCGGTGATGGCGGCGAAAGCCAGGTCAGTCTCCGACTCGACTCCGACCGATTCGATCACCCGGAAGGATTTCGCCCGCTCGCGGGCGACCTCGACCAGCGTGGTTTTGCCGATTCCCGCCGGACCTTCCAGAACGAGGCAGCCGCCCCGCCCTCGCCGGGCGTCGGACAGGAGTTCTTCGATGCTTTCGATCTCGCTGTCGCGTCCGTGGACCACTCGACCTCCCATCCTAAGCGCGGGGCTCACGTTCTGCCTGTTTTCACCGGCGGAAGGGCCGCCGGTTCATAATGGGTGGCAGTGAAACCAAAAGACTTTCTGGAAATCGACCGGCTGCTCTCTGACGAGGAGCGCCTGATCAAAGAGACGGTCGCCCGCTACGTCAACGAGAAGTACCTGCCGGGCGTGAACCAGCATTTCGAGGACGGGACCTTCGACCGGTCGGTACCCGAAGCCCTCGGCAGCCTGAACGTGCTGGGGATGCACCTCGAGGGATATGGCTGCGCCGGGTCTTCCGCCGTCGCTTACGGAATCGCGTGCATGGAACTCGAGGCTGGAGACAGTGCATTGCGCTCGTTCTGCTCGGTCCAGGGTTCACTCGCGATGTTCGCGATCTGGAAGTACGGCTCCGAGGAGCAGAAGAACAAATGGCTTCCCGGCCTGGCCGCGGGAACGATGATCGGCTGTTTCGGCCTGACCGAACCGGATTCCGGGTCCGACCCGGCCAGCATGCGTACGAAAGCGCAGCGCGACGGGGAAGACTGGATCCTGAACGGCGCCAAGATGTGGATCACCTCCGGCTCGATCAGCGACGTCGCGGTGGTCTGGGCTCGCACTGAAGATGGTGTCCAGGGATTCCTGGTCGAACCGGGCATGGAAGGTTTCACCGCTCCCGAAATGCACGGCAAGCTTTCGCTGCGGGCTTCGGTCACATCCGAGCTGATCTTCGATGACGTGCGCCTGCCGGATTCGAACCGCCTGCCCGGGGTTCAGTCGCTGCGAGGCCCGCTCAGCTGCCTGAACGAAGCCCGCTACGGCATCGTCTGGGGAGTGGTTGGTGCGGCTCGGGCCTGCTTCGAAGCCGCGCTTGAATATTCACTGACCCGCGAGCAGTTCGGCAAGCCGATTGCCTCCTTCCAGCTGACCCAGGACAAACTGGCCGACATGGCGGCCGGGGTCCAGCAGGGTTACCTGCTGGCCCTGCACCTAGGAAGGCTCAAGGACGAAGGCATCATCACCACCGAGCAGGTCAGCCTGGGCAAGCGGCAGAACGTGCGCATGGCCCGTCAGGTGGCAGCCACGGCCCGCGGAATCCTCGGGGCCAACGGGGTAACACTCGAATACCCGGTGCTACGCCACGCCAACAACATCGAGTCAGTCTTCACCTACGAAGGAACCGACGAGATCCACACGTTGAGTGTAGGAAAGGCCCTGACCGGAATCTCAGCCTTCACTTAGCCCTATCTCGGGTATTTTTTCGCGAACTTCGGGAAGTTGTCCTTCGCCACATGGCGCCGCAGCACGTCCAGGCTTTTCGGGAAGTTCTGAATGCGGAACTCGTTCGAGGTTCCGAAGTCCTGGTAATAGATGAGCATGCGCATGTTCTCGCGGTGCTTCACAAAACGGAAGATCTTCTTGACGAAGCCGGGCTTGTCGGCTCCCCAGAGTCCCCATTCGGTCAGCGCCATCGGCTTGTCCTTGCCGAGGGAAAACTTCGAGTAGAAACGCTTGAGGTCGCGCCAGCTGCCGTAACGGGAGTAGAAGTCGGTGGCGACCCAGTCGACCCAGTCTTTGCCCGGCCAGAACTTGCCGGGCGCGTTGGCTGAGATCGTGGGGGAGCCACCGGGAAGGGGGCTCCAGACGATCGCGACCGGGGCGGTCGGCAGGCGGCGCGGCAGCTTTTGCTTCTTGCGGAGCTTCTGGATCTTCGGCAGGCCGATGTCTTTCAACTCGGCATTTATCGTGCCTCGCTTTTCGCCACCCTCGACGATGATCGCGATCCGCCGGAAGGCCGATTTGTACCAGCGATAGGAGTAGGAACCTCCGCGCACGTTGCCGGAGCAATCGACCGCGGCGTAAGGGTTCAGGCAGCGGTTCGGCTCACCCATCGGACGGATGTAAGCGCGGATCTCCTTGCGGTCCAGTGAAGTATTGAGGCGAAGCAGATAGTCGTCGCCGCGACCCAGGGCGATCTGGCGCGGTGTGATCAGTTCAGTGCCGTCATCGGCCTTGGTCGTGATGTGGAGCATCGGTCGGGCACGCACCGACTTCCAGCGCGGCATCGCCTGGTGGAGGCTGTTGCCCCAGGGGTGGAAGGTCTGGATTACCGGAGGATGCTTGCCGATCGACCGGGCAAAGTCACGGAACTGACTGGCTTCACCGGTATCGGTGACCCCGAAGTAGGTCTGGCCGCTCGGCGGCAGGAGTGACTTCGCGTCAGCCTTTGCGGCACCAATCAGCAACACCAGCAGGGCAAAGCCGAGCAGCACGGAAAAAGAGGTACTTGACGTTCGGGTTAGAGGCATAAAATAGGGCGTCGGGAGCGTTAACCGTCCCGGAACACATCGGTTGCGCTCGGTTCAACATAAATATTCAAGACGAATATCGCCGCGATGCACCCGCCGCTGCAACGGGATTGTCATGATTGTCCGATATGTCACACCCGGTTAGAGAAGACGAATTCGAGCAGATGGTCGTTGATGCGATCGACAACCTCCCCGACCAGTTCCGGGAGATCATCGACAAGGTCGCGGTGGTTGTTTCCAACCTTGGAGAGGACCACCACGCCTACGGCATGTACTACGGAGATGGCATGTCGCGCGATTTCTACGAGGATCGCATCGTCATCTACCGCGACACTCTGACCCGGGACTTCGGCCATGACCGGCGCCTCCTGGCGTCGCAGGTCGAGCGGACCGTGCGCCACGAACTGGGCCATCACATCGGCTTCCGCGAGGACGGCGTGCGCGGCCTCGGCCTTTAGGGTCGGAACCGAAACGATCTGGATATATGGGATCGCTAGGCTGCGGTCATGTCCAAAGCAACGCTGAATACAAACGCCGGGGCCATCGAGGTCGAGTTCTTTGACGAGGACGCACCGAAGACGGTCGAGAACTTTCGCAAGCTCGCCGCCGACGGCTTCTACGACGGCCTGATCTTCCACCGAATCATCAAGGACTTCATGATCCAGGGCGGCTGCCCGGATGGAATCGGAACCGGAGGGCCGGGCTATTCGTTCGAAGACGAGTTCAACCAGCGCAAGGTCGTTCGCGGCGCGCTGGCCATGGCCAACTCCGGCCCCAACACCAACGGCTCGCAGTTCTTCATCGTCACCACCCCCGCCGCCGAGTGGCTCGACGGCAAGCACACCGTTTTCGGTGAGATCACATCCGGCATGGACGTGGTCGACGCAATCGAAGGCACCGACACCGACCGCGGCGACAAGCCCAAGTCGGACCAGGTAATAGAAAGCATCACCCTCAGCTGAACAACCAGGTGATGCTCCTCCTTGGTGGCGCTGGGCGCAGCCAAGGAGGAGCGATGCCTGTTGTGCGGGTTCCCAGATCCGCGATGCTCCTCTTTCGCTTCGCTGGGCGCAGCCAAGGAGGAGCGATGCCCGGGGGTCAGGTCAGAACTTCGGGCCTCTCGTAAGTTTCTTCCTGGGCGTTAATGAAGATCACGAGGTCGCCCTTTTTGAGCTGTTGACAGCGGGCGTCGCCGGGACGCATGACGATGTTGCCGCGAACGACCGCGATCGCGGTTTCGGTCCGGCTGCGCTCGATCGGATCACCGGCTGTTTCGACCTCCCGCTCGTTGATGTCGAGGCCGTCACCGAAAGTCAGGAGGTCGTTGACGATGCGGGCTGCGTCCGGCGCTTCGGCGGCCATTCCGAGAATTCGGCCAGCCGAGCTGGCGGAGACGATCACTTCGTCCGCGCCGGCCTTCCGCAGCAGCTCGACGTTCGCTTCTTCGCGGCAGGAGGCGACGATTTTTACTTTCGAGTTCAGTTCCCGCACCCGCAGCACGGTGAGCACCGACTGCTCATCGCTGCTGAGCGCCACGATTACGGTGCGGGCTTGTTCAACCCGGGCGGCCTTCAGGATTTCGAGGTCGAAAGTTGACCCGTCGATCCCGGTGATTCCCATGCGGTTGGCGACTTCCAGCGAGTCGTCGGAGTTGTCGATCGCGATCGCCGGGATGTGCTCGCTGTGGTTCCTCAGGTACTCCAGGGCCGATCGTCCCTTGACCCCGAAACCACAAACAACGATGTGGTCCCGCAGTTCATTCTGCAGGCGACTGACGCGAAACTTGAATTTCGATTTGTCGGCCAAGACCTGAAGGGTAGTTCCTACGAGCAGAACCAGGAAGAGAACCCGGAGCGGGGTGACGATAACCGTCGTGACCAGGCGCGACGCCTGGGTGTTCGGAACGATGTCTCCGTAGCCGGTGGTGGTGATCGTCACCGTCGAGTAATAGAGGGCATCGATGAAGGTCAACGGTGAGTCACCGCCCTGCGTATCGATGTAACCCGCGCGGCCGATATAGGTGATCAGGGTCACGAGCAACACCAGGCTGAGCGCGAGCAGGACTCGTCGGCTGATCGCCCAGATCGGGTTCGGTTCGATCGAGAGGAAGCGGAATCTCTCGGGGGAGAGCGGCGGTTGCGGGACCCGGTACTTTCTCTGAGCCATGGGCGCCAGCATAGAGACGTTGACCGGGTGTGATCAGGATCAAGTCCCTCAGCCGCGGCAGGCAGATACCCTGTGCGGTCGATGCCCAGTCCTGCAAAAGACGACTTCACCGAAGGATTCGACCCCGTCTCTTACGACGAGTGGGCCGCCGCAGCGGGTAAAGGGCTCGAAAGCCCCAAGCTGAGCACCGAACTCGACGATGGCATTGAAGCCAAGTGGCTCTACACGCGTGAAGACACGCTGGCCCCCGATCCAGCCGGGCTGCCGAACGAAGCACCTTTCGTCCGTGGCACCAGGGCCGGCCGCCACTGGCAGATCCGGCAGGTCCACAGCCACCCCGATCGCAGCGTCGCCAACGCCGAAATCCTCGAAGACCTGAACGGGGGAGTCACCGAAGTCACCCTGGCTTTCGATCAGGCCGCGCGCAAGGGCCTCGGTCCCGATTCACCCGACTTCCAGACCAACCGCGGCCTCGATGGCATCGGCATCTCCAACCTTGATGACATCAGCCTCGTGCTCGATGGAGTTTTCCTCGACATGGCCGGCGTCGCGCTCGACGCGGGAGCGGCCACCCTGCCCGCGGCCGCCCTGCTAAACGCCCACTGGCAGGAGAGCGGCATCTCCCCGGATTCCGCCATTGCCTCTTTCCGCGCCGACCCGCTCGGCACCCTGGTCCGCGACGGCAGCCTGCCTTTCTCCCCGGAAGAAGGCCTGGCCCGCGCCGCCGGCCTGGCGCTGGAGACCAGCCGCGGTTTCGCCAGGGTGCGTGCCCTTGGGGTCGACACCAACCCATACGTGGAGGCCGGGGCCAGCACTGCCTGGGAACTCGGCATCTCGATCGCCACCGCGGTTGAACACCTGCGGGCCGGCCTCGCGGTCGGACTCGATCCGGCAACCGTCGCTTCGCAGATCGAATTCAACCTCGGCGTTGGCGCCGACCAGTTCCTGGAGATGGCGAAGTTCCGCGCGATCCGCCGGATCTGGGCCCGGGTGCTCGAAGAATGTGGTGTGCCCGCCGAAGCCCGTCACTCCGCGACTTACGCGCAGACAACCGCACGCATGATCACCGCGGTTGATCCCTGGGTCAACATGCTGCGGGTCACCACCGGTGTTTTCGCTGCCGGGACCGGTGGCGCTGACGGCGTCACCGTGACTCCGTTCGATCGCGCGATCGGCCAGCCCGGAGCGCTCGGCCGGCGCATCGCCCGCAACACCCAGATCGTCCTCCAGGACGAATCTTCGCTCGGCCGCATCGCCGATCCGGCAGCCGGCTCCTGGTACGTCGAGGTTCTGACCGACGAAGTCGCCCAGGCTGCCTGGCAGCGTTTCACCGAGATCGAAAGGGAGGGTGGCGCCCTCGCCGCCCTGCGTTCCGGCCTGATCGCCAGCAAGCTTGCCGAGCAGGCTGACCTTCGTGAAGACGAACTGGTCCACCGGGTCCGGGTCATGACCGGCATCAACGAATTCCCTCTGCTGGGTGACGACGGCACCGAGCCGGAAACGGTCGACCGCGAAGCAGTCGCCCGCCTCGACGCCGCCCGCCTGACCGAGCGCCCGGACATCAAGGGCATCGACGAACTGACTTCAACCCCGGCTGACCAGCGCCTGGCCAAGGCGACCTCGCTCGCTTCATCCGGTGCCCGCATCGAAGAGATCGGTGCCGCATTGAACGAAGGCCGCGGTGGCCCCACCGTGCTGGAGCCGGCGATCGTGCCCCGTCCGGACTCGGCGCCGTTCGAGCACCTGCGTTATGCGGCCCGCGACCATGAAGCTTCCGGCAAGGACCGCCCGCAGATCTATCTGGCCTGCATGGGTGCGATCGCGACCCACGTCAACCTGGCCAACTGGGCCAAGAGCTTTTTCGAAGTTTCCGGCATTGAAACTGTTCCGTCAGGTGCCCTCGACGGCAATGCCGAACAGGCAGCAACCTTCCAGGGTGGTGGCTTTTCAGTTGCGGCGATCTGCGCGAGCAAGCGTGAGACCCCGGAGGACGTCGCCGACCTGGTCAGCCAGCTGCGCGGCGCCGGCGCCGAATACGTCTACATGATCAACTCGACCCCGGAGCTGAACGAAGCCGCCGCGGCCGATGAGGTGCTGAAGAACGGTGTGGACATGGTCACTGTGTTGACCGCCGCACTTGAGCGCCTCGGAGTGGAGGTCCCCGCATGAGTCCGATCGACAGCATTCCCGACTTCTCCGGCCTCGACCTGGGTGGCATCGAAACCGAGCCGGCCCCGGTCCAGGAGCTGGACCGGATACTGAACGAAGCCGCCGCGAAGAACCCCAGCGGCGACGAAGTCAAGTGGGACACCCCGGAGGGCATCGAGCTCGACCCGGCCTACACCTCGGAAGCGACCGAAGGCCTCGGCTTCCTCGACACCAAGCCCGGTTTTGCGCCTTACCTGCGTGGTCCGTACCCGACCATGTATGTGAACAAGCCCTGGACCATCCGCCAGTACGCGGGTTACTCCACGGCTGAAGAATCGAACGCCTTCTACCGTCGCAACCTGGCGGCCGGACAGAAGGGCCTTTCGATCGCTTTCGACCTGGCCACCCATCGCGGCTACGACTCCGATCACGAACGGGTCGCCGGCGACGTCGGCATGGCCGGCGTTGCGATCGACTCGATCTACGACATGCGCACCCTCTTCGACGGCATCCCGCTGGAAGAGATGAGCGTCTCGATGACGATGAACGGTGCCGTGCTGCCGGTGCTTTCGCTCTTCATCGTGGCCGGCGAGGAACAGGGCGTGCCGCACGACCAGATCACCGGCACGATCCAGAACGACATCCTCAAAGAGTTCATGGTTCGGAACACGTACATCTATCCGCCGAAGCCCTCGATGCGGATCGTCTCCGACATCATCGGTTACACCTCGAAAGAGCTGCCGCGATTCAACTCGATCTCGATCTCCGGCTACCACATGCAGGAGGCTGGGGCCAGCGCCGACCTCGAGCTCGGATACACGCTGAGCGACGGGGTCGAATACGTCAAGGCCGCGCTCGATTCCGGCCTGGAGATCGACAACTTCGCACCGCGCCTTTCTTTCTTCTGGGCGATTGGCATGAACTTCTTCATGGAAGTCGCCAAGATGCGCGCCGGTCGACTGCTCTGGGCCAGCCTGATCAAGGAGTTCGGCCCGAAGAAGGACAAGTCGATGTCGCTGCGCACCCATTGCCAGACCTCCGGCTGGAGCCTCGCCGCGCAGGACGCTTACAACAACGTGGTCCGCACCTGTGTCGAAGCGATGGCTGCGACCCAGGGCCACACGCAGTCGCTCCACACGAATGCCCTGGACGAAGCCCTCGGCCTTCCATCCGACTTCAGTGCCCGCATCGCCCGCCAGACCCAGCTCTTCCTGCAGCAGGAATCTGGCACGACCCGCGTGATCGACCCGTGGGCCGGCAGCTACTACGTCGAATATCTCACCAGGCAGCTGGCGCTCAAGGCGCTTGCCCACATGAAGGAGATCGACGAAGCGGGCGGCATGACCGAAGCGATCGCGGCCGGCATCCCCAAGCTGCGCATCGAAGAATCAGCCGCGCGCACCCAGGCCCGGATCGATTCCGGCAAGCAGACGGTGGTTGGCGTCAACTCCTATCGCCCGGAGAACGACACCCTGGTCAACGTCCTGAAGATCAACAACAACGAGGTCCGCGAGGCCCAGCTGGCCAAGCTGAAACGCCTCAAGGCCGAGCGTGATGAGGTCGCCGTCCAGGAAACCCTCGAGCACCTGACCAACGCCGCACGGTCGGGTGAAGGCAATCTGCTCGACCTCGGCATCAAGGCCGCCAGAGCCCATGCGACGGTCGGAGAAATCAGTCTGGCGCTGGAAAAGGAGTACGGTCGCCATGCGGCAGAGATCAGGTCAATCGGTGGTGTTTATGCCCAGGAGGTCGGCGTGAGTTCCGAGTCTTTCTCCCAGACGAAAATTTTGGTTGAGGCGTTTGAACGCGCCGAGGGCCGCCGCCCGCGTGTGCTTGTCGCAAAGATGGGCCAGGACGGACACGACCGTGGCCAGAAGGTCATCGCCACCGCTTTTGCCGACCTCGGATTCGACGTCGACATCGGCCCGCTCTTCCAGACTCCGGAAGAGGTCGCCCGCCAGGCGATCGAAGCCGACGTCCATGTGGTCGGGGTCAGCACCCTGGCCGCCGGCCACCTCACCCTGGTGCCGGCCCTGCGAAAGGCGCTCGATGACCTGGATCGCAAAGACATCATGATCGTCGCCGGTGGAGTGATTCCCCCGGTCGACTTCGAACCGCTTAAGGAGCTCGGCGCCGACCTGATTTTCCCGCCCGGCACCGTGATCGGTGAAGCTGCCGGCGAGCTGCTTGAGTTACTTATCCAGCGGCTGGGGCTTGACGTGCAAGTGGAAAAACACGGGACGACCACCGCCTGATGGCCGAGCGCGCCTCGGTCGAAGAACTGAAGGCGGGCATCGAGAGCGGCGATCGTGGTGCGCTTTCCCGCGCGATCACACTCGCAGAGTCCCGCCGGCCCGATGACCAGGAGCAGGCCCAGGAGCTGATCGCCCAGCTGCTGCCGAAGACCGGCAATGCCCGCCGGGTCGGCATCACCGGTGTGCCCGGGGCCGGCAAGTCGACCGTGATCGAGACCCTCGGCCTCTGGCTGATCGAGCAGGGTCTGAAGGTCGCGGTGCTGGTGATCGACCCGTCGAGCGCGCGCACCGGTGGCAGCATCCTCGGCGACAAGACCCGCATGCAGGCGCTCAGCGTGAGCCCCGACGCTTACATCCGCCCTTCCCCTTCGGGCGGAGTCCTCGGTGGGGTTGCGCGCAAGACACGTGAAGCGATGCTGCTCTGTGAAGCGGCCGGTTACGACGTGATCCTGGTCGAGTCGGTCGGGGTCGGCCAGTCCGAATCCGAACTGGCCGAGCTGGTCGACTGCCTCTGCCTGCTGCTGGTGCCCGGGGCCGGCGACGAACTCCAGGGAATCAAGCGCGGCATCATGGAGATGGCCGACCTGGTCGTGGTCAACAAGGCCGACGGCGACCGGGTCATGCTCGCCAAACGGGCCCGCGGTGACTACCGCCACGCACTGCGCATGCTGCCGCCTTCAACCGAAGGCTGGGAGACACCGGTCCTGATCGCGTCGGCCACCGAGAAGACCGGCCTGGCCGAGATCTGGGAGACGATCGAAGCCCACCGGGCCCTCCTGGAAGAAACCGGACTGCTGGCCGAACGCCGCCTGTACCAGCAGCAGCGCTGGCTCGTTTCGATGATCGAAGAGGCTGCGCTCAGTGCGTTCTACAGCCGCGACGGGGTGGCGGAAGCGATCGCGGAAGCGGAAAAGGGCGTTGCCGAAGCGACGGTTACCGTGCCGCAGGCGACTCTCAACGTGATCAAGGCGGCCGGGCTCAGCCTGACCGAATGAAGCGTTCCGACGTCAGCGCCGGGTGGCCACGTAGGTGTAGCTCTCCCAGGTCTCTGCCTGGCTGTCGGGCACTGAAGCGATCAGCTCGAGCCCACCCTCGCTGATCAGACTTTCGACTTTGGCCCGGGGAGTGCCATACATCTCCATGACCGGCGACTTGTCGGACTTCATCGAGTATTTCAGGCGGCGCAGGGTGCGGCCGATCGAGCCGCGCATCCTCAGGGCGAGGGTCTCACGTCTCGCCGGAATCTGGAAGACGAGGATCCCGCCCGGGGCGACCAGTCGGCAAAACTCGGAAATGTAGGTCCGGGAAAAATCCGGTTTCATGTGCTGGAGGTCGACCAAGGAAAGGATGAAGTCGAAAACCTGGTCCTCGAACAGCGAGAGGTCAAGTCTGGGGTTGAGGTGAAAGCTGACTGTGGTCTGCCTCGATCATCGGAGCTGAGATGTCAACGCCGTCCACCCGGTTGAAGTCCTGTGCCAGGGCGAAAGTCAGCCGCCCGACCCCACAGCCGAAGTCGAGTGCCCGCCCGCGGGGCGGGTCAACTCCGTGCTCGGCCAGGCGGCAACGGTTTGGCGCTGATTGGGCGGTAAACCGTTGCCAGAGATGCAGGAATTGACTCTTGATATGTAGTGGGTAAACTAACCACTATATGTTCATCGTTGCCAGAAAGAACGGAACCTGGGAAGCGCGCGAGTCCGGTCGCACTCCTGACGGTCCCAGGAGTAGAACCCTCGCCACCTTTCGGGAGCTCACCCCTGATGTCGCTTCGCTGATTGCCGAAAGGAGCTCGGTACCGATCGGGCCGGAAGAGATCACGCGCATCGCATCGCGCACCGGGGTTCCGGTCATCCTCTCCGAGGCCGACCGGGCGGCGGCCAGTCTGCTCAGACAGATCGCGACCGGGAATAATCCGCGCCCCGGACTGATGCGCCTGATCAACGGCGACGAGGACGACGGACACGAAGCGGACCGGATGAAACTCTGGGCCGGTGCGTCGCGGGCCGAACGCGGCCGGGCACTGACCGAACTCCTGGACCTGGGCGATGCCCTGCCGGCCGGAAGGCGGCGCGGGCCCAGGGATAAATTCCCGAAGATCAGCTCCCGGGCATGACTCCGGAAAGGCAGGCTGGCTCGGAGCCGAGCCTCGTAACAAAGATCTCGCTTGTACACGAGGCTCTGGCCGCAGGAAGGATCGATCACGCTTTCGGCGGCGCCCTCGCCCTCGCGTATTACGGTGAGCCCCGGGTGACGATCGACATCGACCTGAATGTCTTCATTCCCGCCGGCGACTTCGATCGAGTTGCGGCTGCCCTCCAGCCACTCGGTGTCGATACCGCTGCGGACTCCGGTCTGATCGCCAGGGACGAACAGGTTCGGACGTGGTGGGGTCGCAATCCGATTGACCTGTTCTTCGCCTATGACCCTTTCCACGATGCCATGGCCCGGGAGAAACGTTCGGTCGAGTTCGGGGATGGCAGGATTCCGATCCTCTCGCCGGAGCATCTGCTGGTCTGCAAAGTCATCTTCGACCGCAGCAAGGACTGGATCGACATCGAACAGGTTCTCATCGCGGAAACCGTGCTCAGCCGCGATGAGATCATGGGGTGGCTGGACCGGATCCTCGATCCCACCGACCCGCGGATCCTGAGGTTCGCGGACCTGTGGCAACGGACGAGATAGGCTCCGGCCCGATGATCGGACCAGATGATGTTGAAATGCGGGTTCTCGGCTGCCTGATCGAGAAGCAGAAGACCACCCCCGACCAGTACCCGCTGACTCTCAACTCCCTGCGGCTTGCCTGCAACCAGTCGACCAATCGTGAACCGGTGGTCGAATACGACGAAGCCACGGTCCGGGCTGCACTTGGTGAGCTCGGCCGCCGCCGCTGGATTCGCGGTGCTTCCGGACACACCAGCCGGACCCAGAAGTACCGGCATCTGCTCGATACCGAACTGAAGCTCGATCAGGACCAGATTTCCGTTCTTGCCGTACTGATGCTGCGCGGACCACAGACTCCGGGTGAGCTGAAGCAGCGTACGGACCGCCTGTTTTCCTTCCATGATCTCGCCGCGATCCACACCACGCTGGACGCCCTGATCTCACGCGATCTGGTCGAGCGCCTGCAGCGACGCCCGGGCCAGAAAGAGGAGCGCTACCGGCAGATCCTCGGGGGTGAGGTTGATGAGGCTGATTCCGTGGATTCGTCTGCGGGGGGATCGGCCGAAGCAGGAGCGGCGGAAGGGGCATCACGTTCTCGCCGGGACGACGGCTCCGGGCGCGATGCCCCTTCCGCCACCCACACGGATGCGGTCGTACCTCCACTGGCGATTCCCCAGGACACTCCTGAAACTGAGCGCATCGAAAATCTGGAGCGTGAAGTGGCCGAACTCCGGAGGCTGGTTGAGGACCTGAAGGAGCAACTCGGGGCCTGAAGTTCCTGACCTGCGAAGGTGTGGTTCAGGACTTGGTTGAAACCCGAACTCAGGAGTGCACGTGGAAGATTCAGACGTACAGGGTCACATTGAAGAACTGATTGCTGAAGAGCACCGGTTGCGTGACATCCATGAGGGTGAACATGAAGCTCTTTCTCATGCCGAGAAGGAACGCCTCGATGCGCTTGAGATTGACCTGGACCGTTACTGGGACCTTCTTCGTCAGCGTCGCTCAATTCGTGAGACCGGCGGCAACCCGGACGATGCCGCCCTGCGCGATCCGAACACAGTGGAGGGTTACAAGGGGTAACGCCGGGTAAGTATTCGGCATGGATACGTCCCTGTTCGCCACGCTGAAAAGAACTTTCAGCGAGTTTCTCGAAGACGGGATGATCGACTGGGCGGCGGCGCTCACCTATTACGGGTTGCTGTCGCTCTTCCCGGCACTGATCGCGCTGGTCTCGATAATCGGACTGGTTGCCGATCCGCAGACAACGACTGAAAAGCTGACCGAGATCGTCGGCAACCTCGGTCCGGACTCGGCCGTCGACTCGTTCTCTGGACCGATCAGCTCGATCGCTTCGAGCAAGGGATCGTCGGGCCTGGCCCTGATCATCGGGCTGGCCCTGGCGATCTGGTCCGCCTCCGGATACATCGGGGCATTCAGCCGGGCTTCGAACGTCGTCTATGAAGTTAGGGAAGGCCGCCCTTTCACCAAGCTGCGGCCGACCCAGCTGCTGGTCACCCTGGCGATGATCCTGATCCTCGCCTGTCTCGCGATCGGACTGGTGATGACCGGTCCGGTGGTTGACGCCGTGGCCGAGCCTTTTGGCATCGGCGCGACCGCCCTCGACATCTGGAACATCGCGAAGTGGCCGGTGATGGTGGCCATGGTCCTGCTGCTCTTCGCCGTGCTCTACCACTCGTCCCCGAACGTCAAGTTGCCCGGTTTTAGATTGATCACGCCGGGGGCAGTCGTGGCCCTGGGCATTTGGGTTCTAGCTTCGGCTGCTTTCGCTGCTTACGTTGGCAACTTCAGTTCCTACAACGAGACCTACGGGACGCTTGGCGGTTTCGTCGCCCTGCTGGTCTGGTTCTGGATTTCCAACCTGGCTGTGCTTTTCGGACTTGAGCTGAATTCGGAGTTCGAGCGAAACCGGGAGTTCAAGAGTGAACTGGCCGGCGCCGAGCATCAGATCCAGCTCGAACCCCGCAACGATCCGAAGCCGAAAAAGACTGCCTGAAGCGGTCCCGGTCAACCCGGCCGATGTTCCAGATCGGCTGCATCCGAAAAGAATTTCTCACCCGGGCGTAAGAAACGGCCGCTGTCTCAGTTGCAGTGGTGAAAGGGCCTCGCGGCCAACAGTTTCCAACCGGAGAGTGGTGAGTGATGTTTTCAGAACGTTTCGAGATCAGGACTGACTTTCTGCGGACAGTTTCGTTCCTGGCGATGGTGGCTGCGGCCGTTTGCTGCGTGGTCAGTGTTGCCACCGGAAAGGCGTCCGCGGCAGAACCACGGGTCGAACTTGCGGCCGATATCAACCCTGGCCCGAGTAGCTCCAACGCCTCGCAGACGATCGAGTTCAAAGGCCAGCTCTACTTCGTCGGGGACGACGGTGACCACGGGCACGAGCTCCTCTGGACCGACGGCAAGAAGCATTCGCTGGTTGCCGACATCAACCCCGGCAAGGCCAATGCCAACATTTCGGCCCTGACAGTATTCAAGGACAACCTGTACTTCCGGGCCGACGACGGCGTGCATGGTGGAGAGCTCTGGAAGACCGACGGCGTGAACACGGTGTTGGCCACCGACCTCAATCCGGGAGCGGACGGATCGAACATTCCCTCTCTGTTCCCACTGGGCGACGTGATGCTCTTCAGCGCCGACGACGGTAGCGACGGGCGGGAACTGTGGAAGAGCGACGGCACCACCACTACCCAGGTTATGGACATCAATCCGGGCGTCGCACACGCGTCACCTTCGGAAATGACCCGGCTGGGTGACTACGTCTACTTCCGGGCGTTGACGGCCGCGGCCGGCAGCGAGCTCTGGCGGACCGACGGGAACAGCGCAGCGCTGGTTTCGAACATCGAAGCGGGTGCTGGCAGTTCGACCCCGGCCGGCTTCACCGAGTTCAACGGGTTGCTCTACTTTCGCGCCCAGGGCGCCGGCCTCGGATCCGAACTCTGGCGGACGGACGGTGTCGGATCCCTGCCTGTTGCCGACATCAATCCCGGAGCGCCCGCTTCGAATCCGGGCGACCTGACGGTCCTCGGTGACCACCTCTATTTCCGGGCGACGACGGCAGCGAGCGGGGCTGAACTGTGGCGGACCGACGGAGCAGTTCCGGCCGCCGCGGTCAACATGGTCAGCGAGATCAATCCCGGCGCGGGGGATGCGTCGCCAGCGTCGATGACCGTGCTCGGTGGTCGCCTCGTCTTCAGTGCCGACGATGGCGTGAACGGAGACGAGCTGTGGGCCAGCAACGGCACGATCTCGGCGCTGATCAAGGACATCATGCCCGGATCTGAAAGCTCGTCGATCAGTGACATCACGGAGTTCGAAGGCGCGGTCTACTTCACGGCCGACGATGGTGACAACGGCGGTGAGCTCTGGGTCAGTGACGCCACCGGTACCCGACTCATGGTCGATCTGCTCCAGGGCAACGGCACCAGCGAAAGCGGAATCCTGGACGCGTTCCGGGGGGACCTGTACTTCAATGGAAACGACGGAGCCCACGGCTGGGAACTGTGGAGGGTCACCCGCAAACCGAAGGACGAGAAAGTGCGTGTTACCGTGCTCGGCAGCAAGCTCAAAGTGAGCCCGGGTCGCCGGACCACCGTCAAGGTCAGCTGCCCCGAGTTCGAGCTGTCAGGCCCCTGTGCCGGAACGTTGAACCTCAAGACGAAGCGTTCCTTCCCGACCAAGACCGGTACACGCCGGATCGCCCTGGCAAAAGCCCAGTTCTCGATCCAGGCGGGCCAGACGAAGGTCGTGAAGCTCAAGCTGAATGCGGCGGGCAACCGTCTCGTGAAGCGCAACGAGCGGGCACGCAAGCTCCTGATTTCAGCGGCGGTCAGCGATACCGCTGGCAATCAGGCCGTGATCAACAAGTTGATGAAGCTGTCGGTAGCCAGGAAAAGGCAGGGCTAGTCGGGTGTCGGGCTCCTCGAACCAATGGCAAAGCGATGAAAGAGTGCTACTTTCTGAGCATGCCTGCAGGGATCGAGGAGTCCGGCCTCGTCAAGGCTGCCGCGAATGGCGACGGCCAGGCTTTCGCACGTCTGTACGACGCCTACGAGAAGAAGATCTACAACTACTGCCTTCGCCTCCTCGGGGGGAAAGCCGACGCCGAGGACGCGACGCAGGAAGCCTTCCTCAAAGTTCTCGGTCGTCTGCCGGAGATGACCGGCGAGGATCTGAACTTCGGGGCCTACATGTTCACCGCCGCCCGGAACGCGAGCTATGACGTGATTTCGCG
>Ga0105046_10004004_pt1 | contig 23443 bp, 20 predicted proteins | sample MAT03_FD_78385 | JGI IMG/M metagenome (GOLD analysis project Ga0105046, IMG submission 78385) | Freshwater microbial communities from Lake Fryxell liftoff mats and glacier meltwater in Antarctica - MAT-03 (megahit assembly) | ecosystem: Environmental > Aquatic > Freshwater > Ice > Liftoff...
AAGTGAACTCGTGCCCCATGGGCACGGCGGCAAAGTGCACGCCCATGTTCTGGCCGGCTCGCGTGACCTGGAATGACGGGCGGCGCTCGAACTGGCCGTCGAAGCGCACCGTGATCTTGGCGGGTGCAACGGCAGCGACCTCGGTGACGAGTTCGCGGATTTCGGCGGCACCGGCCGAATCATCAAGACTGGCAATCAGTTCAACAGGGTGACTGATGCGCTCGAAGTAGGCCGCAAGTTGCGCCTGTGTGTTGCTGTCCAGCATGGTGGTTTGCTCCATCAGGTTTTCAAGGGGTGAGCCAATACCGAGTACCGGCCCCGTTGAAATCAACCTGAGAACGGCACCAGCCGCAATTTCAAGTCAACTTCAACGGGGCCCACCAGACTCCGGCACCGCGGGCGCCGGGTTGCGGGTTACAGCAGGTTTTCGGCCGGCTGCGGTCTTGATCAAAGACTTTTCAGGTCTTAGATCTTGCCGACCAGGTCCAGCGAGGGGACCAAGGTCTTGGCGCCTTCCTTCCACTTGGCCGGGCAGACCTGACCTGGATTGGCGGCGGTGTACTGGGCAGCCTTCAGCTTGCGCAGGGTTTCCGACACGTCACGGGCGATTTCGTTGCTGTGCACTTCCATCGTTTTGATCAAGCCATCGGGGTTGATCACGAAGGTGCCACGCAGTGCCAGGCCTTCTTCGGGGATGAACACGTCAAAGGCCTTGGTCAGGGCGTGAGTGGGGTCGCCGACGAGTGGGAACTTGGCCTTGCCGACGGCCGGGCTGGTCTCGTGCCACACCTTGTGCGAGAAGTGCGTGTCAGTGGTGACGATGTAGACCTCGGCACCTGCGGCCTGGAAGTGGGCGTAGTTGTCGGCCGCGTCTTCGATCTCGGTCGGACAGTTGAAGGTGAAAGCGGCCGGCATGAAGATCAGAACCGACCACTTGCCCTTCAGGCTGGCGTCGCTGATTTCGATGAATTCACCCTTGCCGCTGCGGTTGACAAAAGCGGTGGTCTTGAAAGGCTGCACTGTGGTGTTGATCAGGGACATGCTGAAAGCTCCGTGTGGTTGAAGGGTGTGGGGGAAGGGGGAAGGGGGAAGGGCAAACCTTGCGTTGGGATGGATTCTGGCTGCAAGGCGAGATTGACGGGATTGATTGACACCATGCGCATCATTGGCTGTGACTATGACACTTCAGCGACAGGCTCAACAGTTCGAGACAAGGCCGCCCGAAAACGGCCACGGCCCTTTGCGCCTGGCAAGCGATCCAATTCGCTACAGCATAGATCCAGCAATCAAGTGGTTTTGGATACGCTGATGGTGGGAAACTTGGCTGAAAAGTCCTTCGCCTGCAGCGCAATCTTCACGGCGATCTGGCGGGCAATCGCCTTGTAGCTGGCGGCCTCGCTGCCGTCAGGGTCGGCCACCACGCTGGGGCGGCCGTTGTCGGCGTGCTCGCGGATGCTCAAGGTCAGCGGCAAGCCACCCAGGTAGTCCACCTTGTATTCCGCGGCCATGCGCTTGCCACCGTCTTGGCCAAAGATATGTTCGGTGTGCCCGCAGTTCGCACAGGTGTGAACGGCCATGTTCTCGACGATGCCCAGGATGGGCACACCCACCTTTTCGAACATCTTCAGGCCCTTCTTGGCGTCCAACAGCGCAATGTCTTGCGGCGTGGTGACGATGACCGCGCCCGTCAGTGGCACGCGCTGGCTGAGCGTCAGCGCGATGTCGCCGGTACCCGGGGGCATGTCGACCAACAGGTAGTCGAGGTCGCGCCAATTGGTCTGGCGCAGCAACTGGTCCAGCGCCTGGGTGGCCATCGGGCCGCGCCAGATCATGGCCTGGTCGTCGTCGATCAGGAAACCGATCGACATCACCTGCACGCCGTAGTTCTCCATCGGCTCCATGGTGCTGCCGTCAGCGCTCTCGGGGCGGCCGCTGATGCCCATCATCATGGGCTGGCTGGGGCCGTAAATGTCGGCGTCCAGGATGCCGACGCTGGCACCCTCGGCGGCCAGCGCCAAGGCCAGGTTCACGGTGGTGGTGCTCTTGCCCACGCCGCCCTTGCCGGACGCCACGGCAACGATGTTCTTCACCTTGGGCAGCAGTTGCACGCCGCGCTGCACCGAGTGGCTGACGATCTTGGTGGTGATCTCCACGCTGACGTTGCTCACGCCAGGCACCGTGCGGGCCGCGGCGATGCAGGCTTTGCGCAGCGCAGGATGCTGGCTCCTGCCGGGGTAGCCCAGTTCGATGGCGAAGGCGACGTCGCCGCCCTCCACGCGCAAGCCCTTCACGGATTTCGTCGAAACGAAATCCTTGCTGGTGTTTGGATCGATTACGGTCTTCAGCGCTTCGAGCAGCGCACTTTCAGTCACGGCAGAGGTCATGGCCCGGGAGGCTCCAGTCGGCTAGGAAGGGGGATACGTCAAAGCGGCGGGCAGTCTAGCGGCACGGCCCGACTCAACCGCTGACAAGGCCATGACGCCAAAGGGCAGCGGCGGGTGCGGGCGGGCGGCCTTGGGCAAAAGCCGCCACCTAGAATCCGCAGCCATGTCACGCCAGATCTTCGCCACCACCGCCCTGCCCTACGCCAACGCGCCCTTCCACATCGGCCACATGATGGAGTACATCCAGGCCGACACCTGGGTGCGCTTTCAGCGCATGCGCGGCTCGAAAGTGACCTTTGTTTGTGCCGACGACGCCCATGGTGCGCCCATCATGATCGCGGCCGAAAAGGTCGGCCTGACGCCGCAGCAATTCGTGGCGGGTGTGGCGGCCGGCCGCCAGCAGTACCTCGACGGCTTTCACATCGCCTTCGACAACTGGTCGTCCACCGACGCCCCGGAAAACCACGAGTTGGCGCGCGCTATCTACCTGGCCCTGCGCGACAACGACCTGATCGACCGCCGCGAAGTCGAACAGTTTTTCGACCTCGCCAAAGGCATGTTCCTGCCCGACCGCTTCATCAAGGGCACCTGCCCCAAGTGCGGCACGCCCGACCAGTATGGCGACAACTGCGAAAGCTGCGGCGCGGTGTACAGCCCCACCGAACTGAAGAACCCGTACTCGGCCTTGAGCGGTGCCACGCCGGTGCTGAAGACCAGCGAACACTTCTTCTTCCGCCTGTCGGACCCGCGCTGCGTCGAGTTCCTGGAAAGCTGGACGCAAGACGGCCGGCTGCAGCCCGAGGTGGCCAACAAGGTCAAGGAATGGTTCCAGCGCAGTCCTGACGAAAACGGCGTCGACAAGGTCGGCCTCGGCGACTGGGACATCAGCCGCGAAGCGCCCTACTTCGGCATCGAGATTCCTGACGCGCCGGGCAAGTACTTCTACGTCTGGCTGGATGCGCCCGTGGGCTACTTGGCCTCGCTGAAGAACCTGTTCAGCAAGACCGGCGACGACTTCGATGCCTATCTGGCGCAGCCCGAGCTGGAACAGGTGCACTTCATCGGCAAGGACATCGTCACCTTCCACACCCTGTTCTGGCCGGCGATGCTGAAGTTCAGCGGCCGCAAGGTGCCCGACAAGGTCTTCGTGCATGGCTTCCTCACCGTCAACAACGGCGAGAAGATGAGCAAGAGCCGCGGCACCGGCATCAGTCCGCTGAAGTACCTGGAGCTCGGCATGAACGCCGAGTGGCTGCGCTACTACCTGGCCGCCAAGCTGAGCAGCCGGGTGGAGGACATCGACTTCAACAGCGACGACTTCCAGGCCCGCGTCAACAGCGACCTGGTCGGCAAGTACATCAACATCGCCAGCCGGGCTGCCGGCTTCCTGGCCAAGCGCTTTGCCGGGAAACTGTCGGCCGACCTGGGCGTGGAAGGCCGCGTGCTACTGGATGGTCTGCGCGCACAAGCCGATGCCATAGCGCAGTTGTATGAGCAGCGCGAATTCGCCAAGGCCCTGCGCGAGGTCATGGCCCTGGCCGACCGCGTGAACGAACACGTGGACCAGCACAAGCCTTGGGAGTTGGCCAAGAAAGAAGGCATGGATGCCGCCTTGCACGACGTGTGCAGCGTGTGCATCGAAGCCTTCCGCCTGCTGACCCTGTACCTGAAACCGGTGCTGCCGGCGCTGGCTGCAAAGGTGGAAGCCTTCTTGCAGATCGAGCCGCTGCAGTGGCATGACTCCCACCGCGCCATGGGGGCGCACACTATCGGTGCCTACACGCACCTGATGCAGCGTGTGGACCCGAAGCTGCTGGAAGCGCTGACCTCGCAGCCGCCCGCGGCTGTGGCGGAAGTGCCGCCGCCCGGGGGAGAAGCCATTGCGCCCAGCATCGGCATCGACGACTTCACCAAGGTCGATCTGCGCATTGCGTTGATCGTCAAGGCCGAGGCCGTTGAGGGCAGCACCAAGCTGCTGCGCCTGACGCTGGACGTGGGCGAAGGAAGCCACCGCAATGTGTTCAGCGGCATCGCCGCGAATTACACCCCCGAACAGTTGACCGGCAAACTGACGGTGATGGTGGCCAATCTGGCCCCGCGCAAGATGAAGTTCGGGGTCAGCGAGGGCATGGTGCTGGCTGCCAGCCATGCCGAAGAAAAAACCACGGTCGGCGTGTACGTGCTGGAGCCCTTCCCAGGGGCGCAACCCGGCATGCGGGTGCGCTGAAACCTTGGCGTATGCGTTGCGGCTTTTTCAGAGCCAGCGCTTGCGCCGACGGTAGGACTTCATGTCGCGGAAGCTCTTGCGTCCTTCGGTCGACAGGCCCAGGTAGAACTCCTTGACGTCCGCGTTTTCGGCCAAATCCTTTGCCGTGCCGTCCATCATGATGCGGCCGCTTTCCAGGATGTAGCCGTAGTCGGCGTTCTTCAGCGCGACGTTGGTGTTCTGCTCGGCGAGCAAGATGCTCACGCCTTCCTTCTGGTTCAGGTCGCGGATGATCTCGAAGATCTCGGCCACGATCTGCGGTGCCAGGCCCATCGAAGGCTCGTCGAGCAGCAGCATCGAGGGTTTGGCCATCATGGCGCGGCCGATGGCCGTCATCTGCTGCTCGCCACCCGAGGTGTAGCCGGACAGACTGGTGCGGCGCACCTTCAGACGCGGAAAATAGGCATACACCCGCTCGAGTGCATCCTTCAACTCGGCACCACGGATCTTGCGTGTGTAGGCACCCGTGAGCAGGTTGTCTTCGACGGTCAAGTGACCGAAGCAGTGCCGCCCTTCCATCACCTGAACCATGCCCTTGCCGACCATGTCACCGGGCGACAGTTTATCGGTGCGCTCGCCACGGAACTCGATGGAGCCCTTGGTGATATTGCCGCGTTCGGAAGCCAGCAGCGTCGAAATCGACTTCAGCGTGGTGCTCTTGCCCGCACCGTTGCCACCCAAGAGCGCAACGATCTTGCCCTGCGGCACCTCGAGCGACACACCGCGCAACACCAGGATCACGTGGTCGTAGATGACTTCGATGCTCTTCACCGCGAGGATCGGTGGTGCGGCGTTCGCAGCGGCTGCGGTTTTCGGCTGTTCGGCCAGTGCATTCATGGGCTGTACTCGAAAGAGGCCTGACGGACATGAAACGGGGCGGGCCGCAGCCCGCCCCATCAACTCAAGACTGAAGCGCGATCGATACCGTGCATTCAGCGAAGCACGATCAGCACTTGCGTGGCGTGATCTTCTGCTCTGCGGCGTACTTGGCAGCCGACTCTTCCACCATCTCGCGAATCATCTTGCGGTCCGACGAGACCCATTCCGGCGTCACGATGTTCCACTTGGCACCGTCCCACTGGATGATCTTGATCGAGCCCGAACCTTCGTGGTCGCTGCAAGACAACTTGAACGACGGCAACATGCCTTCGATGCCAAGAGCCTTCAGACGTGCCGGAGACAGGTCCAGGGCCTCGAAGCCGGCGCGCATCTCGTCGCCGTTCAGCGTCTGGCCACGCTTGTTGGCAATTCGCTGGCCGTTGCGAACAGCTTCAACCCAAAAGATGCCTGCAGTCACGCCGCGGTTCCAATAGATGTTGCCGATGCGCTTGGGGTCAGACAAGTTGCCCTTGCCCCCACCGTAAACCACCTTCTCGATGTCCTGCACCAGTGGGAAGTTCTTGCCGCTGGGGACGTTGGCCGCAGCGAAGTACCCCTTGGCCGCATCGCCGGCTGGCAACACGTCCTCTTCCGAACCCGCCCACCACACGCCGACCATCTTTTCACGCGGGAAGTTGACGCGTGCAGCACTGGTGATTGCGGTGGAGTTCATGCCGGCACCGAAGCCCCAAAGCGTGATCCAGTCAGGACGCTCCTGGCGCACACGCAGCCACTGCGCCTGCTGCTCGATGCCCGGTGCGGCAACCGGAATCTCGACCAACTCGAAGCCCCAGTCTTTGGCCAGACGACGCATCACAGGCAGCGGCTCGCGGCCGAAAGCCGAGTCGAGATAGAGGTGAGCAATCTTCTTGCCCTTCAGCTTATCTATGCCACCTTCCTTGGTAGCGATCCAGTTCAGCTTGGCGGAAATCTGCGACCAGTAGCTGGTCATCGTGGAGAAAACCCACGGGAACACGCGGCCGTCGGCAGCGTCAGAACGGCCATAGCCGTACTGCGTCAACACGACCTTGTCGTCGTCGACGCGGTTGAGCACGCCGTAAGCAATGGGCGTGGCGAGCGGCTCGAAGATGTGCATCTGCTGGTCGCCCCTCTTCAGCAGGCGCTGGTAGCACTCGACGCCGCGCGCGGCGTTGTACTCGGTCTCGCACTCGGCCCAGACCATCTGCACACCGTTGACGCCACCCTCCTTCATGTTGACGTACTGGAGGTAGTCGATGATGCCGCCGAAGAAGCCCGTTCCGCCTGCAGCGAAGGCACCCACGCGGTAGCTGGGTATGCCGAAGTACTGCTCCTTGGCCTGTGCGTGCGCAATCGTTGGCACCAGCGCGACCGCGGCCACCGAAACGGCGGCCATCAAGCCGCGCAGCGAGCGGCCAATTCCATCTTCAAACATGTTGATAGTCTCCATCTGGGGTGGTTAAGTAATCTGAGCCAAGAACAATCTGTGGACCCGCGCTCAGTGCGGAAACGGCCACAGCCGCAGTCTTTCTTTTGTCAACTGCCACATCCGAGCCAGACCGTGCGGCTCGACGATGAGGAAGATGATGATCAAGGCGCCGAAGACGATCAGTTCCACCGCCGACGTCACGCTGGCATCGACGGCTTTGCCGAGGACGGCGTGGAATAAAACACTCAGGAAAATCGGCAACAGCAGGATGAATCCGGCACCCAGGAAAGAGCCCAGGATGGTGCCCACTCCGCCGATGATGATCATGAACAGGATGCGGAACGACAGGTCGATGGTGAACGCGGAGGGCTCCACAGTACCGAGGTAGGCGAAGGCGAACAGCGCGCCGCCCACACCGCAGTAGAAAGAGCTGATCGCAAACGCCTGCAGCTTCGTGCGCATCAGCGGCAGGCCCATCACTTCGGCCGCGACGTCCATGTCGCGCACGGCCATCCAGGCCCGTCCCGTCGCTCCGCGTGCCATGTTTTTGGCCAGAAGCGCCAAACTCGCCACGATGCCCAGCACGACGAGGTACTTCTCTTGCGCCGTGTCGAACAGGTGACCCAAGATCACGATGGGTTGCGCCGTGATCACGCCCGAAGGGTCGTCGTTCTTGAACCAACCGAACTTGTCGAGCGCCCAGACGATGAAGAACTGCGCCGCCAAGGTGGCCACAGCCAGGTACAGGCCCCGGATGCGCAAGCTGGGCAGACCAAAGGCCATGCCTACGGCTGCGGCGCACAGACCCGACAGCACAACGGCCACCAGGAAGGGCATGCCATCGACCCGCAGCATGAAGTTGTAGCAAGCGAAGGCACCCACGGCCATGAAGCCGGCCGAGCCGAGTGAGAGTTGGCCCGCATAACCGGTCAGGATGTTCTGCCCCAGCGCCACCAGCGAGAAAATGAGCCAGGGGATCAGCAGACCCTTGAGCCAGTAGTCCGAGGCGAGGTAGGGCACGACCACCGCGGCCACAGCCAGCAAAGTCAGGATGGCAAAGCGGTCCTGCCGCAGCGGGAATATCTGGCTGTCCTGCCCGTAGTTGGTGTGGAACTGGCCTGCTTCTCTGTAGAACATGTCGAGGTGTCTCTTTGCGGCTGGCGGTCAGACGCGCCGGATGATCTTCTCGCCGAACAGGCCTTCAGGCCTAACCAGCAGGAAAAGGATGGCCAGGACGTAGGGGAACCAGCTTTCGATACCGCCTCCGACCGAAGGCCCGATGTAAACCTCGGCCAGCTTCTCGGCAGCCCCCACGATGAGGCCGGCAACGATGACGCCCGGCACCGAGGTGAAGCCGCCGATGATCAGAACCGGCAGGGCTTTGAGTGCGACGAACACCAGCGCGAACTGCACGCCGCTGCGAGCGCCCCACAGCATGCCGGCCACCAGCGCCACGACGCCGGCAATTGCCCAGACCAGCGCCCAGATGCGCTTCAGCGGGATGCCGATGGACAGAGCCGCTGCGTGGTCGTCAGCCACCGCGCGCAGTGCGCGGCCGACCTTGGTGCGTGAGAACACCAGCGCCAGCGTGGCGACCAGAATGCCCGCGACGACGGCCGCAAAGATATCGATCTGGCTGATGAACAAGCCCGTGTTGTCAGCCAGCCAGGGCAGCGGTTGGTCCTTGATGCCAAGGTCGAGCCGGCGAACCTCGACACCCCAGACCAATTGCGCCAGGCCTTCAATGATGAAGGTCAGGCCGATGGTGGCCATCAGCAGCGTGATCTCGTGCTGGTTGACCAGCGGACGCAGCACAAAGCGTTCGATGCCCATGCCCAGCAAGGCCATCAACCCGATGGTGAGGAGCAGCGCCAGCCAGAACGGTGCGCCAAGCTCCATGAAACCGACGAAGGACAGTGCCGCGAAAAACACCATCGCGCCCTGCGCGAAATTGAAAACCCCGGAAGCCTTGTAGATGAGCACGAAACCCAGCGCCACAAGGGCGTACATCACGCCCGAGAGCAGACCGGTCACCAGCACTTCGACGAAAAATTGAAAGCCTGCCATGTTGTTCGCTTCAGTGCGCCACGCCGAGGTAGGCGTCGATCACGTTCTGGTTGGACCTGACTTCATCGGGCGTGCCGTCGCCGATCTTCTTGCCGTAATCGAGAACCACCACACGATCGGATATATCCATCACTACACCCATGTCGTGTTCGATCAGCACGATGGTCGTGCCGTAGTGGTCGTTGACGTCGAGCACGAAGCGCGACATGTCCTGCTTCTCTTCGATGTTCATACCGGCCATCGGCTCGTCGAGCAGCAGCACCTTGGGCTCAGCGGCCAGCGCACGGCCGAGCTCCACCCGCTTCTGCAAGCCGTACGGCAGGCGTCCGACCGGGGTCTTGCGGATGTGCTCGATCTCCAGGAACTCGATGATCTCTTCGACCGCTTCCCGGTTCTCGGTCTCTTCGCGCAGCGCACGCGGCAGGCGAAACGCCACTTCCAGGAAGTTGGCATGCATGCGCAGGTTGCGCCCGGCCATGATGTTGTCGAGCACGGACATGCCCTTGAAGAGCGCGATGTTCTGGAAGGTGCGCGAAATGCCCAGGTTGGCGGCACGGCGAGGCGTCATGCCTTCCAGCGCTTGGCCAGCGAAGCGCAAGGTGCCTTCTTGCGGCCGATAGACGCCGTTGATGACGTTGAGCATGCTGCTCTTGCCAGCACCGTTGGGGCCGATGATGGCGCGCACCTCGTGCTTGCGCACATCGAACGAGATCTTGGTCAGCGCCTTGATGCCGCCAAAGGACATCGAAATGTCCTGCACCTCGATGATCGGCTCGCCGATCGGGAATGCGCGCGCGTGGGCATGCAGTTGCACAGTCATGCTCAGGCTACCTTTTTCAATTGCGCGGGCGTGAAGGTCTTGGCGTCGCGAACCTTCAGGTCGGCAGACACCTTGCCCGCACGCCCGTCTTCGTAGCGCACTTCGGCGTCGATTCGAACGTTGGTGCGGCCGTCGTAAAGCGCATCCACCAGGGTCTGGTAGCGGTCGCCAATGAAGCCGCGCCGCACTTTGCGGGTGCGCGTGAGTTCGCCGTCGTCGGCGTCGAGTTCTTTGTGCAGGATCAGGAAGCGATGGATCTGCGAGCCGACAAGCGTCGGCTCACGCGCCAGGTCGGCATTGGTCTGGGCCACGCAATCGGCGATCAAGTCGAAGACCTCGGTGCGCGATGCCAGGTCGGCGTAGCCGGTGTATGCGATGTCGCGCCGGTCGGCCCAGTTGCCCACCGCGGCCAAGTCGATGTTGACGAACACGCAGACCCGGTCGCGCCCGGCACCGAAGGCCACTGCTTCCTTGATGTAGGGGAAAAACTTAAGTTTGTTTTCGAGGTACTTGGGTGCAAACAAGGTGCCGTCAACGAGCGCGCCCACGTCCTTCACGCGGTCGATGATGCGCAGGTGCCCGTCGTCACCGACATAACCCGCGTCCCCGGTGTGGAACCAACCTTCAACGTCCTTGGCCTGGCTGGTGGCCTCGGGGTTGTGGTGGTACTCGGAGAACAAGCCTGGCGAGCGGATCAGCAGCTCGCGCTGCGGCGTGAACTTCAGTTCGACGCCCTTCACGGCCGGACCGACAGTGTCGGCCTTGACCTGCCCGTTGGGCTGCACGCAGACGAAGACGCTGGTCTCAGTCGACCCGTAGAGCTGCTTCAGATTGATTCCGATTGAGCGGAAGAACATCAGCAGATCGGCACCGATGGCCTCGCCGGCCGTGTAGGCCACACGCACACGGCTCATGCCCAGCACGTCCCGCAGGGGACCGAACATCGTCAGGTCACCGAACTTGTAGGCCACTTGGTCGACCAGCGACACGGGTTCGCCCGAGAGCACCTGAGGGCCGACGCGGCGCGCCAGCGCCATCGCTTTTGCGTAGAGCCAGCGCTTGAAGCGGCTGGCGTCTTCCATGCGGATGGTGACGTCGGTCAGCAGCGCTTCGAGCACACGCGGCGGCGCGAAAAAGTAAGTTGGCCCGACTTCACGCATGTCGGCGAGCATGGTCTCCGAGGATTCGGGGCAGCAGATGCAGTAGCCGACTACCATGGGTTGCGCGTAGCTGAACATGTTCTGACCGATCCAGGCCGGCGGCAGATAGGCTACCGCCACGTCGTGGTCGTTCAGACCTTCCATCTCTGCGGCGGCACGCGCTCGATCGATCAGCGCTGCGTGCGTCAGCAACACGCCCTTGGCCTGACCGGTGGTTCCGGAGGTGAAGAACATGGCCGCAGCCTCGCTGCCGTTGCCGAGATGGGCTTCGGCCCGGACGGCGTCACGTTTCGTTGCCAGCGAAGTCGCACCTTGCTTGCGGTAATCGGCATAGCTGACGAGCTGCGGCTGCGCGTAGTGGCGCATGCCCCGGTCTTCGTCGTAAATGACCCGTTTGATCAGCGGGCACTTCGGCAAAATCTCGAGCAGCTTGTCGACTTGCTCCTGATCCTCGGCGAACACATGGGTGACTTCGGCGGCACCCAGCGGATGCGCCAGCTCGACGGCGGTGGCATCCTGGTACAGCGGCACCGCCACGCCACCCAGCCACTGCGCTGCGCACATGCCGGCATACAGACGCGGGCGGTTGTCACCAAGCAGGCCCAGATGGCCCCCACGCTGAAAACCGTCGGCGTGCAGTGCGGCGGCCAAAGCCTCGACTTCGTCAGCGAGTTGCCGCCAAGTCCAGGTTTGCCAGATGCCTCGGCTCTTCTCGCGGATGGCCGGTCGGTCACCCCTGCGCTGTGCGTGCTCCAGCAGCAACTTCGGGAATGTGTCGGTCTGTTGGGATTGCAGGGACATGGGATCCGGGTTCAGGCCACAAAGGGCATCGGTGCTTGAGGGTTGACGCGCGCCGATGACCGGATCGCATCGCCGTCAGAATCAGTAGCGTCCCGCACTTTAGGGAGGGACACTGATTGCCTTTGTCCTGAACCAGACAATTAAGGGTATCCGATTGCAGTCGCATAACAACGCCGCGCTCGACTTCGTCTTGACGTCTGCGTGGGCGCGCAACTTGACTGACGCCGCGCGGTCGCGCGTTCGGGCGCAGACCCGGATGCGCGTCGTGCCACGCGGTGGCGTCGTCTGCCACTCTGGCGCGCCGGTGGAGTACTGGAAGGGCGTCATCGACGGCATGGCCAAAATGAGCGTGGCGTGTGCTGACGGGCGCACCTCGACGCTGACCGGACTGACCGCAGGTGCCTGGTTCGGCGAAGGCCCGCTCGTGCGCTCGGCGACCTGGGACTTCGATGTCGTGGCGATGCGCGAAACCCGCATCGCGCTGGTGCCGCGCGGAACCTTCTACTGGCTGCTCGACAACAGCCCGGCTTTCAACCGCTTTGTCATCGGGCAGCTCAGCGAGCGCCTGGCCCAGTTCCTGGCCGTGGTCGAAGCCGAGCGGCTTGAAACGGCGGAAACGCGGGTCGCGCGCTGCCTGGCCTGGCTGTTCAACCCGGTGCTGTATCCAAACGTCGGCCTGCGGCTCGAACTCACTCAGCAAGAGCTCGGTTACCTTTCAGGCGTGCCGCGCCAGCGCGTCAACCGTGCACTGGGCCTGATGAAAGACGCAGGTTTGCTGGCGGTCGACTACGGTGCCGTGCAGGTGCTCGACCTCGAAAGGCTGCAGCGCTATCGCAGCTGACAGCGCCGCGCGGCGATGTTCGAAAGCGGACTCAAGCGCAGCATGCCGTGGCCGATAACGACCCATCCAGACGCAACCAAACGCATCGAGACAGCCCGACCATGCTCAACTTTTTCAATCGCCTGCGTGTTGGCCAGCGCTTGGCCCTGGGCTTTGCCGCGGTGGTGCTGTCCACCGTCGTTGTCGCCGTCATGGGCCTCAGCGCACTGCGCAGCCTGACGACCGTCGACCAGGCCATTGCAACGCAACGGGTCGAGGGTATGCAGCAGGCCCGCGACGTGCGGGACAACGTGAACCAGATCGCCAACTCGGTGCGCGCCATCCTGCTGGCCGAGGTGGGCGACGAGCGCGACGCCATGCGCAAACGCATCAACGAGACCAGGACCGCCAATACCGCGTTGCTGGAAAACGCCAAGCAACTGGCGACCACGCAAGAAGAGCATGAGCTGCTCGGCAAGATCACAGCTGCGCGCGCGCCCTTCAACAAGGCTGCCGACAAGGTCATCGAAGCAGGCATCTCTGGTGGCATCGACTTGGCGAAGGACTATATGAAATCCGACTTGATCGGCGCACAGAGCAACTACGGCGCAGCCATTGATGCCTATGTGGCCCATCAGGCGACGCTGTACCAGGCTTCGCGTGAGCAGGCGCGAAAAAGTGCCGAGCGCATGGCGCTGCTGATGATCGGGGTCACCCTGCTGGCCATCGGCGGTGCGGCTGTGCTGGGCTGGCTGGTGACGAAGAGCGTGACGCGGCCACTGGGTGGCGAGCCCGATACGGTCAGCGCACTGGCCAAGGGCATCGCGGGCGGCGACCTGTCGCAAAACATCGATGTATCGCGCTCGGCACCAGACAGTTTGATGGCGTCCATGGCGCTGATGCAGAAAGCGCTGCGCGATGTCGTCGCCGAAGTGCGCAGCAGCAGCGACAGCATCGCATCGGGCACCTCAGAAATCGCCAGCGGCAACCTCGACCTCAGCCAGCGCACCGAAAGGCAAGCCAGCAGCCTGCAACAAACCGCGGCGTCGATGGAGCAACTCACCGGCACGGTGCGCCAGAACACCGAGCTGGCTCAAGCTGCCAACCGGCTGGCCACGAATGCCTCACAAGCCGCCGAAGCGGGCGGCGCACGGGTGGCCGAAGTCGTCACCACGATGGAGTCGATTGCAGCATCGTCGCGGCAGATTGCCGAGATCATCTCCGTCATCGACGGCATCGCCTTCCAGACCAACATCCTGGCGCTGAACGCTGCGGTTGAAGCCGCACGCGCCGGCGAACAAGGTCGCGGCTTTGCGGTGGTCGCCAGCGAGGTTCGCAGCCTGGCCCAACGCTCAGCGCATGCAGCCAAGGACATCAAATCCTTGATCGGTGCCGGTGTCGAACGCGTCAGTGCGGGCACGCAGCAAGTCGGCCAGGCCGGCGCCGTCATGCAAGACATCGTGCGCCAGGTGCATGAAGTCAGCCGCATGCTGGGCGACATCTCGGGTGCCAACGTTCAGCAGACGACGGGCATCGAGCAGGTCAACGCCGCGGTCACCGAGCTCGACGAATCCACCCAGCAGAACGCGGCGCTGGTGGAAGAAGGCGCTGCGGCGGCGCAGAGTTTGAATCAGCAGGCCGAGCGGCTGCAGCAAACCGTGGCCATCTTCAAGATCGCCTGAAGTCGCAGCGCCCTGTCTACGACCGCAGGGAAACTGGCGCTATCCGCCAGCCTGGGCTTCTCCGCTGTCCAACCAACGCAGCATCGTCGCGTAGAGGACTTTCACGTCGACGGGCTTGACGATGAAGTCGTCCATCCCGGCAGCCTTGCAGGCCTGCCGATCTTCATCGAAGGCATTGGCCGTCAGGGCCAGGATCGGTCGGCCCGCCCAATGCGGCAGTGCGCGGATGGCCCGAGTGGCCTCCAGTCCGCCCATCACGGGCATCTGCATGTCCATCAAGGCCATGCCGTAGCCGCCCGCCCGGGCCATCGCCACCGCCTCCTGGCCATTCGCTGCGACATCGGCTTGCAGGCCGACGCCGTAAAGCATCGCCAATAGCACCTCTTGGTTCACCTCGTTGTCCTCGGCCACGAGAACGCGTGCGCCGCGGTGGCGCTCGCGCAGCAGCGCCTCGGCGCTTGCCATGCCTTGGGGATCTGCTGCAGCCAGGATGCCGTGACCCCGCTGCAAGTTGGCGGTGAACCAGAAGGTGCTGCCTACACCGGGCTGGCTTTCCACACCGTACTGGCCCCCCATCAGCGCCGTCAGCCGCCAAGTGATGGCCAGCCCCAGACCGGTGCCGCCGAAACTGCGGGTGATCGAGGCGTCGGCCTGCTCGAACGCCTGGAACAGGCGCGGAATGCTTTCGGGCGCAATCCCGATGCCCGTGTCTTCCACTGAGAAACGCACCAGCAACTCACCGCCGCGGTCTTGCAGCAGCTTGGCGCGCAGCGCGATCGAGCCCTGCTGCGTGAACTTGACGGCATTGCCGGCGAAGTTCAGCAGCGCCTGCCGCAGGCGTGTGGGGTCGCCGCGCAGCCACAGGGGCACGGCGTTGGCATCGGTTTGCACCGTCAGACCTTTGGCCCGCGCCGATTCGGCAATGATCGAGCCGACCGCGTCGAGAACGGCCGACAGATGGAAGTTCGAGGTCTCGAGTTGAACCCGCCCTGCCTCGATCTTCGACAAATCCAAGACGTCGTTGATGAGCGACAGCAGGTGCTGGCTGGCAGCGTCTATCCTGTCCAACCGGTCAGCTTGCGCAGGCGTCACGCCGTCGCGTCGCATCAAGAAATTCAGCCCGACGATGGCATTCAGTGGCGTGCGAATTTCATGGCTCATGTTGGCCAGGAACTCGCTCTTGGCGCGATTCGCAACCTCGGCCAGATCGCGCTGCTCGCGGGTGCGCAAGCTCTCGATGGCCATCGAAACGTTGCGCGCCAGTTCCTCGAGGGGCGGCACCTGCTCGGGGTTGAACGCTCCGACCTCCGCCGCGTACAACAACAGGACGCCGATGATCTCACCGGCCGCCGTCAAGGGCAGTGCAATGCTGGATTGCAAGCCGTGAGGCGAGGCTCTTTCGCGCCACGGTGCCAGTTCGGCGTCGCTGCGCCAGTCCTGGTTCACCTGCGTGCGCCCCGTTCGCATCGCAAGGCCGAACGGACCCCGACCGGTCGGCAACCCGGCGTCCCAGGAGAACTCGACCGTCTGAAGGTAGTCGGCTACCGGTCCGGCGCGGGCCATGATGCGTGCTGACTTCTGTTCGTCCCTGTTCGCAAACACCACGCACGACATCAGGAAGCTGCCTGCTGTCGCCACCGCCTCGCACACGCGGGCGGTGTAAGTGGACTCGTCTCTCACGTCGGCCAGGCTGACATTGCCGCTGCTCAAGACCCGCAACGAACGGTTCAGGCGCCGGGCGCTCTCTTCGGCCAGCTTGAGTTCGGTGATGTCGGCGAAGGTGACAACGATCTGGCTGATCTGCCCTTTCTCGTCGCGAAAGGGGTACGCGTCGACCTGCACCCAAACCGGACTCGCCAGGTCGGGGCGGCGCACGCCCAGCACCAGCTTGTTCACGGCGCTGCCGCGCGCCAGAACCTGGGGCACCGGGAATCTGGCCAGCGGCATCACCGAGCCATCCTCTTCCAGGAAACACCAGCAAGGGTCAATGGCGCCCTTGCCGAGCATCTGGTCCAGCGTCAGGCCGATGACGCGGCAGGCCGCCGGGTTGGCATCGATGATGTGCGTATCGGGCCCGTGGACGATGACGCCGCTGCTGATGTTGTCGAGCAGCGCCTGCAGCCGCTGCTCGTTGTGGTGCCACGCCGATTCGACTCGCTTGCGCTCGGTGATGTCGAGGATCAGGCTGTCCCAGAGCGTGCTGCCATCAGGCTGGCGCCGGGGTTGCCCCATGCCCTGCAACCACTTGTGGCGCCCCGACGGGGTGGTGATGCGCCACTCCCAGCGCCAAGGCTCCAAGGTTTGTGCCGACTGCATGACCGAAGCCTGCATGCCTGGCAAATCTTCGGCATCGACCATGCCCCAAAGCAGCGTGGCGTCGTCAACGATCTGCTCTGCCGGTACCTCCCAGAGGTCGAAGCAGCGCGGGCTCATGTAATGCACCGCGCTGCGACCGTCCACGTGCATCAGATAGCGAAACAGAGCGCCCGGCACGTTGTCCGCCATGCTTCGAAAACTCGCGGCGTCAGCCCGCAATTCAGCCTCGAAGGTTGGGTCGGGTTGCGCCTCGGCCATGTCGTGAACTTCTCCGCCTGGTCGGTTGGCCGCAGGCCATCGTTTGCGGCATGCAGCCGCTGCGCACATATTCTGGCATTGCCACCCATACGACAGAACAGGTGCTAACGAGCAAGTTGCTCAGCTTTGACTGAGCGGGGGCCGAACAGCCTCAGCCTTGCAGCGCCGTGCCTTCGCGGCTCAGCAGTTGATGGACCAGCGATGCCCGCAGCCGCGGCAGCGCACACGCATGCGCGTGCCGCCTTGCTCGTCGACCGTGTCGGCTTCCAGATCCCACCGCCCGTAGACGGTGCAAGCGGAACACTGTGCCTGATGGGCCACGGCTTCTGCGCGGCTGAGATGGAACAAGTAGCGGCGCAGCGCCCAGACTGCGATGGCACCAGCGGCCATGACGCTCAGCACCATCGACAGTCGGTCTGCGGCAGTTCCGCCAGACATCGATTCCAGCCCGCCCAGCGCGCCGATCACCGACAGCAGGAGCAGGACCAAGTGGCCGTGGCTGCACAAGAGTTCGCGCTCATACCACTTGTGAAAACCACGGTTGCGGATGACGGCAGGAATGATCATGGTGGCTTGATGCTAGGCCGCCACGGATCGATCGAACTCCTGAAAAGCGCCTGAAAAAGGCCTGAAAAAGGCCTGAAAGCGGCATGAAAAAGGCCCCGCTTGAAATTCAGCGGGGCCTTTCAGAACCTTCGGTCAGGTCCTCGGGGTTGGCGATGACCCCGACCCATCGGGCGCGGGAGTCATCACGAGCGCGCGGCGCTTACGCCGTTTTCAGGTCGGGGTAGCGAACATGCTCCACCAGATCCTGCACCTCTTTGTCCGGTGCGGGGGTGAGCAAGCTCACCACGATGGTGACCGCGAAGGCCAAGGGAACGCCGAAGACACCCGCGGCAATCGGAGCGATGCCGAACCAGGTGTGGTCAGCCACCGGCGCTGTCACGCCGAACATGCCGCGCATCCACGCCTGTGTGGTGGCCATGTAGTAGAACGTGATGACCAGACCGGAGATCATGCCCAGCGAGGCACCCCACTTGTTAGCGCGTTTCCAGAACACCCCCAGCACCAGGGCCGGGAAGAAGGAAGCCGCCGCCAGCGAGAAGGCTGCCGAGACCAGGAACAAGATGTCCGCGATTTTCAGCGACGCCACGTAAGCAGCGGCCAGGGCCACTACCAGGAGCAGCGACTTGCTGATCGTCACGCGCTTGGAAGTGCTGGCGTTCGGGTCGATCATCTTGTAGTACAGGTCGTGGCTGAGCGCGTTGGCAATGGTCAGCAACAGGCCGTCAGCGGTGGACAGCGCAGCGGCCAAGCCCCCAGCCGCCACCAGGCCCGATATCACGTATGGCAAGCCGGCGATTTCTGGCGTGGCCAACACGATGATGTCGCCACCAATGCGCATTTCACCCAGCTGCAGGATGCCGTCCTTGTTCACGTCACCGATCGACAACAGGCTCGGATCGACCTTCGCCCAACTGCCCACCCAAGCCGGCAACTGATCAAACGGTGTACCGACCAGCACGGTGAAGATCTCGAACTTCACCAGCACCGCCAGGGCCGGCGCCGTCAGGTACAGCAAGCAGATGAAGAACAGCGACCAGGTCACCGACTCACGCGCTTCCTTCACCGACGGGGTGGTGTAGTAGCGCATCAGGATGTGCGGCAGTGCTGCGGTACCGATCATCAAACAGAAGACCAGCGCCAGGAAGTTGCGACGCGAATCGTCGTAGGCCTTGACAGCCTTGGCGTCCCCGTTGGGATCGCCAGCAAAAGGCTGCCCATGCGAAGGCATACCTGCCAGCGGCCTGGCCCGCGCTTCAGCAGCAGCCTTGTCGGCGGCGTACTTCTTCTTCGCATCGTCAGCCGTCTTCGGCAGTGCAGCCAGAGCCTTTTCTGCAGCCTGGATTTCAGCCACGGGGCCGCTAGCGATGCGCAGATCGGCAAGCTTCTTCTCGGCAGCAGACGTATCGGCGGCCAAGGATGCGGCAGGGTCCTTCAGCTTGGCATCGGCTGCAGCCGCACGGTCCTTGAAGATCTGGATGACTTCCAGCTCTTTCGGGTCCTTGCGCAGTTCGATCTCCTTGGCCGTGACTTTTTCCAGTTGCGAGCCATAGCTGATCTGCGGAATCGGCATGCCAGTCTGCTTGATGCTGAGCCACACCACCGGGATCATGTAGGCCACGATCAGGATGATGTACTGGGCCACCTGCGTCCAGGTCACGGCGCGCATGCCGCCCAGGAACGAACATACCAGGATGCCGCCCAGGCCCACGAACACGCCCACAGCGAAGTCCAGGCCCGTCAGGCGCGCGGTGATCAGGCCCACGCCGTAAATCTGCGCCACCACGTAGACGAAGGACACCAGGATGGCCGCCAGGATGCCGATGAAACGGGGCAGGTTGCCGCCGTAGCGCGCACCCAGGAAGTCAGGAATGGTGAACTGGCCGAACTTTCGCAGGTACGGTGCCAGCAGCAGCGCCACCAGGCAGTAGCCACCGGTCCAACCCAGAATGAAGGCCAAACCGCCGTAACCCGTGAGGTACAGCGTGCCGGCCATGCCGATGAAGCTGGCCGCGCTCATCCAGTCGGCGCCTGTGGCCATGCCGTTGTAGATGGCGGGCACCCGACGACCGGCAACGTAGTACTCGGAGGCGTCGTTGGTGCGGCTCATGATGCCAATACCGGCATACAGGCCCACCGTGGCGAGCAAGAAGACGATGCCGATCCAGCTGCGGGACAAGCCCATCTGTTCGGCGATCGTCAACGCCACAACGAAGGCAAAGAAGCCGCCCGTGTACCAGGCGTAGACCTTGTTCAGTTGTGACTTGAACTCTGATTGGGTGCCGGCGTCGAGCAAACCGCCGCCCCCGGGTGAAGGATTCCTGCCAGCCATGTCAGATCTCCTCGGCCACGTTGTGTTCCTGGTCCAGACGGTTCATGGTGCGCGCGTAGTACCAGATGATGGCCATGTACACGAGCAAGCCGCCTTGGGCTGCGACCCAGAAGCTGAACGGCCAGCCAAAGAACGAGAAGCTCAGTTCGCGGGCGTTGTAGGCCACGACAAAGGTCACCACGAACCAGATCACCAGCAGCACGGATGTGAGCCGCAAGTTCTTGCTCCAGTAGGAGCGGTGGTTTTCAGTCAGTTCCATATGTCTCCTCCAAGTATTTCTAAACCCAGGCAGCCAAAGCACGCCCAGACAAGCTCGACGAACGGGCGGTCGCAAGACCACCGCTCGCTTTCAAAGCCGTGCACGACATGCGCGCACGGAGTGGAAATCTCAGGTGACAAGTCCGGTTTCGCGCTGCAATTGCGCCGCAACTTTGGGCTCGAACCCTTTCAGGTGACGAATGATCCGCAGCGTTTCCTCGGGCTGCTGTCGATTGGCCTGCACACGCGCCAACTGGTACCAGCCGTAGGGGCTCATCGGTTGCAATTCGGTGTTGCGCTTCAGTGCAGGCACAGCCTCTTCCAGGCGGCCCAAACGGATCAAGGTCAGGCCCAGTCCGTACCAGGCGCGATCCAGCCGGTCGTCCAAGGCCAGGGCCTGACGAAAGGCAGCCTCGGCTTCGCCCAGCTTCGACTGAGATTCGAGCAAGAAAGCAAGGTTGAACCAGTCGCCAGCATGGCGGCGCGGATGTGCGGCTAGCAGAGCCCGGTTGTCAGCGATGGCCTCGTTGGTGCGGCCCGCCTTCGCGCGCAGGTGGGCCCGACTGGCCAGGGCGTGTGCGTCTAACGGATGACTGAGCAGAAGGCGCGAGAAAACCGCTTCGGCCTGTTCGTTCTGGCCCAGCATCAGCCAGACCCGGGCCTGCGCGCGTCGAGCGGCACCCACGATGGTGTTGGTGTTCAGCGGCATCCTTGCATCCCCACTTCCAAGCAGATTTGAATTTTGTAGAGCGTGGCCACGATCCAGGCCGAGCCCACCAGAGCGAAGGCCACGATCGGCAAGTGGCGGTCGATCACCACCCGCGGCGACAGCCAGCGCGCCACCTTCACGAAAGGCCCGGTCATCGTGCCGAACAGTCGGTAGAAGAAGTTGCTGTCGCGTCCAGCCCCGGCAAAGAGCCCGACGATCCATTGCCCTACCAGCGCCATCAGCGCGATCTCGGCAACCAGCTTCACAGAAGTAACCAACAACAACATTCTTGAACGTCCATGTGACAGAAGCCAGAAGCCAGAAGCGGGGGCTTGGGTGCAGGTACCGAGACGACCTAAAAATTCGGCAAATCGCAGGTTCATTGCGCAGCCTTACTGGCTTCTGACGGAGATGACGACCCTGCTGACGTCCAGGGAATGCGACTTGGCAGACGGCGCAGCGCCGCGCGGGTCTTGGCCACCGGCTTGTCAGCAGGCGCAGGCGCTCTCACCTAGGTAAACGCAAGCGGCATGCGACGACGCAGTCGCGCTAGCGCAAAGAAGCGCACAAAGCTAGGCCGCAAAAGCCCGAAAAGGGTTATTCCCCAGAAAAAAAGTCACATTCGCCCGCGGCTAGCGAGCGTCCAAGGTCCAGCGCAAGCTGCCCAGAAGCAACCGCTGGGCCGCAGGACTGCAGAAATCATCGCCCTGAAACATCGGGCCAGTCGTCGGCCACTCGCCGTCGAGCAGGGCTTGCGCGGCAGCGGCTTCGGCTGCAGCTGCGGCTGAATCGGGCGCTTGTTTCACGGCTTGCTGCAGTGCAGCGCGCAGGGACTTGAAGCCGCGTTGCACCTGTTCGCCGTGTTCCAGGCTGCCCAGACCCGACGCGATCTCCACGGCGTTTGGCAGCACGTGCGCCAAACTGGCCACTACCCGCGAACGGCATCGCGCAAGGCTGTTCCCGCGAGGACCGCGGGCAGCGGGCAAAGCCAAAGTGGCGGGCACCGAATCAATCCCCAGGGCCAGCCGCATGCCGCGTTCACTCTTGGTTCGGCTGTCCCACCACAAACCGTGCCGCAATGTCCAGCGCAAGGCCAGGTCGGGCAAGGCCACCGCTGGGCCACGGATCAGTTCGAATTCGATCTCGCGCACCGCCAGCCTGCGCGGCGGAGCGCTGGCGTCGCCGTCTGCATACAGCCAGCCGACATCGTAGGCCAACTCGACGACCGCACCGGCGCTGCGAACGCGGCGGTGCAGGCGCTGGATGTCTGTGCGGTACAGCGGCTGCAGTACGGTGCCGGTCGGCATGGCCGCCGCCAGCCGTGCACCGGCTTCGGTGCCGGCATGGCGCTGCAGGTCGAGTACCGGCACACCGCGCTGCGCGGGCAGCGGCACCTCGTGCTCCAGCCGACTCATCAGGCCATCACCACGGCCCTTCAACGTCTGCACCCACATACGGCCTTCCTTGCGCAGCCGCAAGGCAAGACCCGCTGCGGCCAAGTGCATGCCGCGCGTTTCCGCATACACCGCCTGCAGCCGTGTGCGCTGGGCGCAAGCCGTGGCCACGGCTGCTTTCAGCCGCGCTGCCGAAGCAGCGGGCACCTGGAACTTCAGCTCTGTTTCCATGACAAGTCGGGCCTCAAGTGGTGCAGCGAACGGGCGGTGGCTTCAATGCACGGCCTTCAACGAATCGTCTTCAACGCGCTGTCTCACGCGGGTCGTCGAAGATGCCGCTGGCGGTGGCCTTGCCGTTCACGAAGGTGACACTGAACAGCTTGGGGTCCTGCCCGTTCTGCTTGAAGCGCCAGCTGAGCACGTCTTCGTTCTTCAGCTCGAAGCGTTGTTGCTGCGCCGGTCGGCCCAGCATCGCGCGCACCTGCATGCCGCTGAGTCCTGGCAGAACCTTGGCGAAGTTCGCTTCGTTCAGCAACTGCCGCAAGCTGCTCATCTTGCCGTCGGGGCCGATGGTGATGAGGTAGTTGGTCCAGCCCTCGGGCTGCCGCGGGTACTCGAACTGGCGCGAGCCGTCGGGCTGCGGAATCACGTTGGCGGGCTCGCCAAACAATTTGCGCACCTGCGCTTCGGTGGCCACGCCTTCTTCCAGCTGCTCCACGCGCTGCGGGTCGCAGCCCGCCAGACCCACCAGCACGCTGGCGGCCACAACGCACGCCAGCGTTGGCAAGAACCTGCCGAGTGCGGCCCATTTCACTGTTGCGCTGTCTGCTGCCATGTCGGCCCCCACGTAAAATCGACCGCGTTCATTCTCACCTGTGCGTTGCACACCGCCTGCCATGCCTTTGTTCTGGAAGCCCTACACGTCCGATGTGACGAACTTCATCGAAGAGCTGAAGGCCAAGAAACCTTCGCTGGAAAGCGAACAGAAGGCTGGCCGCGCCTTGCTGTGGGACCGCACGCTGGACCGCAGCCAGCAGGCCGAGTTCAAGGACGCCCAAGTTGCGCAGCAACCCTACGTCTACCAAACCAAGTCTTGACAGGCGGTAGCCGGTGAGCGCCACCGAGCGAACGGGAAAGTCCGTTGCCGACCTGGCGCAGGTGGCGCAAGACCTGCGCGCCGACTTGGCCCTGAACCCCGACAGCACGCCGCGTGTGGTGGACCAGGTCGCCGTGGCCCGCTTGTACGGCGAGCCGCTGTTCCGCATGCCCACCGACCTGTACATCCCGCCGGATGCGCTGGAGGTGTTCCTCGAAGCTTTCGAAGG
>Ga0105046_10004007_pt1 | contig 23427 bp, 19 predicted proteins | sample MAT03_FD_78385 | JGI IMG/M metagenome (GOLD analysis project Ga0105046, IMG submission 78385) | Freshwater microbial communities from Lake Fryxell liftoff mats and glacier meltwater in Antarctica - MAT-03 (megahit assembly) | ecosystem: Environmental > Aquatic > Freshwater > Ice > Liftoff...
CGGATTTTCTCTTTGTATCTTGCACGTTGGTCGGGAGTCATTTCGTCATCCTTATTCAGCCTCCGTAAATCTCAGCGCCCGTGCCGCAGCGCCTTCCCCGGTAGCGCCCCCGTGTGTTCATTCTTTTCCAACACGATCTTGCCGTTCACGATCACGTACTCGATGCCGAGATTATACTTGAACGGCTCGGTATAAGTCGACTGATCAATGACCTTGGCCTCGTCGAAGATCGTCACGTCGGCGAAGGTTCCTTCCCGGAGCAGGCCGCGATCGCGGACGCCCAGCTTGGCGGCGTTCAGCGAAGTCATCTTGCGGACGGCGTCTTCGAGCGTCAGCAACTTTTGTTCGCGGACGTAAAGTCCCAGAACGCGAGGGAAGGTGCCGAAGCTGCGCGGGTGCGGGTTGCCCCGGCGTAACGCCCCTTCGATCGCGTAGGCTGAGCCGTCCGAACCGATCGAGCACCACGGTTGGCTCATCGCCAGGTTCATGTCCTTCTCCGTGTGATGGGCGTAAACCGTCGGGACCGAGCCGTTCTGTTCGATTAACACATCGAACAATAGGTCGAGCGCATCGGGCGGCGTATCGTATTTCTTTTGCATGTTGGCGATCACGCGATCCATGGTCAGGCCCTCGTAGGGGCCCTTGCCGCTGATCAACATCCGGGACCAATCACCGCCGATCGCGGTGTAATGGTTGTACCAACCTTCGATGCCGTTCTTGATGTCCTTCTTGATCTTCGCGCGTTGCTCGGTGGCGCGAAGGCGCTCGAGCATCTTGGCATCCCCTCCTTCATGGGCCCAGGGCGGGATGATGCTGGCCAGGTTGTTGTTGCCGCGCGTGTAGGGGTAGACGTTGGCCTGCACATTCACGCCGCGTTTGCGCGCATCGTCGATCAGCTTGACGATCTCATTCATCCGCCCCCAATATTTCTCGTCGGCAATTTTGAGATGGATGATGTCGACGGGAATGCCGGCCTTCTCGCCGATGGCGATCGCCTCCTTGATGGCGTCGAGCACGCCTGTCCCCTCCGTGCGAATATGCGACGAATAGATGCCGTGATGCTTCCCGACAATCTTGGCCAATTCGACGAGATCATCGGTCGTCGCCAGCGAACCGGGCGGCATCATCAACATGGTCGACAAACCGAAGGCGCCGTCGCCGAGCGCTTCTTCCAGGAGGGCATGCATTTCTTGAAACTGGGCCGGCGTCGGCCGTTCGTGCGATTTCCCCATCACGCATTCCCAGAGATTGTCGATGCCCACATAAGTGGCCACGTTGATGGCGACGCCCTCGGTTTCGAGCAGCCGCAGATATTCGCCCAGGCGTGTCCACTTCACCGTCTTGTCCTTGATCACCACGCTCTTCGCGGGCAGTTTCCCTTTGAACGGCCCAACCGAGTCGCCTTCACCGAGCACATCGGTAGTCACCCCCTGGCGGATCTTGCTCTGCGCTCGGCCGTCTTCGAGCAAGAGATAATCGGAGTGCGAATGCATGTCGATAAAGCCCGGCGCGATTACGAGACCCTTGGCGTCGATCGTCTTCGCCGCGATGCCGATCAGCCCACGGCCGACGGCAACGATCTTGTCGCCCTTAATGCCGACATCGCCCGTGAACCAGGGATTGCCCGTGCCATCGACGATCTTGCCCTGACGCAATAGCAGGTCGTAATCCTGGGCGAACAGAGTGCTGCCGACCAAGAGCGCGAATAGTGAGAGCGGATAATGCATGGGTAGCCTCGTGATTTGGAAACGCACGGATAATTCTAGGAGCCGACCGCGAAGATTTGGGATTGCTCTTGCTGCATTTACCCCGAAGGGGTTCGATGCCACAGCCCAGGGGCGCGCTTCGCGCACCCTGGGTAATCCGATTCAACCACCCGTTTTTACCCCGAAGGGGTTGTACAAAGCTCGGGGCGACCGTTGTACAACCCCTTCGGGGTACGTGCAACTGATGGAACACAAACCCAGGGTGCGCGAAGCGCGACCCTGGGCTGTGGAATATGACCCCTTCGGGGTGAAGAAGTCGTCTTGGCTTTTTTTCCTGAAAGGTCGTCAGCAATCAGACAATCTGTCTTTGATGAGACATCCATGAGAAATTGGGGATTATCGTGAAAGATCTTGCGTCTATAGACAATATGTCTTAAGATCGGTCGAAAGTCGCAGGAGGAGGAATCGCCATGGCGCGAACACCGCGTGATGTTACCGAAGCCGAGTTGAATGTGTTGCAAGTCCTCTGGGATCAGGGGCCGTGCAGCGTTCGCCAGATCGTGGAATCGCACGAGAACGCCAAGACCGCGCCGCAGGTGGCCACGGTTCAGAAATTGCTCGAGCGCCTGGAAGCCAAGGGCTGGGTGAAGCGTGACCGCCGTGAGACCGTGCAACGGTTCGTCGCCTCGGCCGATCGCGAGACGCTCATCGGCCGCCGCTTGCAGGGCATTGCCGAGGAATTGTGTGAAGGGTCGTTGACGCCGTTAATCTCGCATCTGGTGAAACGGGAACGCCTGAGCACCAGCGACCGCCAAGCATTGCGATCGCTGATCGAGGAGCTTGACACCGAAGCGCCGAGCCGGAATACAAAGCGGGCCTGATCGGCCGAACCCCTCTCCTTCGGAGAACACCCGCAATGACGATTCTACTTGAAATCCTGGGTCGAAACGCACTCGCGGCCACACTGCTGGCGGGCCTGGTGCTGGCCCTCACGCCGTTCCTTCGTCGGCCCGCGGCACGGAACGCCTTGTGGCTGATCGTGCTCGCGCGGCTGTTGATGCCGCCCATCTGGGACGTCCCGCTGCCGAGGTTCGGGATCGAGAAGCCGCCGGTCGCGTCCGTTCCGCCGCTGGCCCCGCACGTATTGAATCAAGCATCAACCGTGGTTGATGCGACCCCCGCGCCCGTGCTTCGGCCGCTGGTGGAAGAACTGCCGCGTTCCATTAAAGCAACAAAGGCTTTTGCCCCTTCCGTTTCCGTACTGGCCACCGCCGCGATGCCGCCCACGCCTTTCCGCTGGTCGCTCCTGCTCCTCGCCATCTGGGGCAGCGGCGTGCTCGTCGTCGCCAGCCTGGCGTTCACGCGAATTCGGCGGTTTCAACGCGGGCTTGGTGATGCCACCCTCGCGCCGGAAGCCGTTCAATGGCAGGCCGCCGCCATCGCCCGGCGATTGGGCATGACCGTGGCTCCCCGTGTCGAACTCGTCCCCGGCCGGGTGCCGCCGATGCTCTGGCTGCCGGGACTACGGCGCTCCCGTGCCCGGCTTTTGCTTCCCCTTGAACTCTATCGCCGGCTGGGCGTTGAAGAGCGCGGCGCCTTGATCGCCCATGAATTAGCCCACTTGCGCCGCGGCGACCCGTGGGTGCGCTGGCTCGAATTGCTGACGGTGGCGCTCTACTGGTGGCATCCGCTGCTCGGCTTCATCCGCCGGCGGTTGCGGGCCAGCGAAGAAGAATGTTGCGATGCCTGGGTGGTCGATCGCTGCGACGATCGCAAAGCCTACGCGACCGCCCTGTTGGAAACTGTTGATTTTCTCGATGGGCCGGACTTCCCGGCCGCACCGGCACTGGCCAGCGGGGCCGGCCCGGTTCACAACCTGCAAAGGAGACTGACGATGATCATGCGCGGATCGATGCGAAATCGCTTGACCGGGTTCGGCACCCTCGCCGTGCTCGGCGTCGCGGTCGGGGCCCTGGCCTTCGGGCCGAGCTTCACCAATGCCCAGCCGGAAGAGAAGAAAGGGCGAGACCAACCGCCCCTGAAGAAAGACGCGGAAGCACCCAAGGGCGAACGCAAGGGCGAACCTGGTGGCCCGAACGAAGAGGCCCGGAGAGAACTCCAGAAGGCACGCGAAGAAGCGGAGAAGGCCTTGCTGCGAGTTCGCGAACTTGAAGAACGTCTCCGCGGCGGCGATGGACCGATGCGGAAGGGTCCGCCGATCGGCGATCGAAAAGAAGGCGATGCCCCCAAGGGACCGCCGATGGGCGATCGCAAGGGACCGCCGATGGACGAACCGAAAGGCCCGCCGATGCGCAATCCCAACCCGGACAACCCCAATCCCAAGTTCCGCCCGATGGATGACGGACCGCGCGGCAACCCGCAGATCCAAGACCTGCAACGGCAGATCGAAGAGATGCGCCGCGCCATCGAGCAACTCCAACGGCAACTCGGCGAAGGACCGAAGGGAGGCCCTGAGAACCCCCGCGGCGGACCGGACAAGAAAGACTTCCGTCCGCCGTTCCGCGGCCGGCCGAACCCGGACTCGCCGGAGAAGCTGCCGGGTCCGCCCGAGAAGAAGGACAATTGAGCGCGGATCAGGCGAGCCGAGCGGCGTAAGCCGCCGGGTATCCCTACCCGGCGGCTTACGCCGCTCGCCTCGCCTGTTTTGCTAGAATAATCGCGCACTCATTTTCTCCCGGGGACATCCCATGATGCGCGTTTCCCTTCTGGCCGTGCTGACACTTCTCTCTCCCCTCCGCGCACAAGATCACGGCGTCAAGCTGCCGCCGGGGTTCAAGATCACGCTCTTCGCCGATCACACGTTGGCCAACGACATCTATTGCATGACGCTCGATGAAAAGGGGCGCGTGCTCGTCTCGAGCCGGGGGTGGGTCAAGCTCCTCGAAGACACAGACAACGATGGCAAAGCGGATAAGGTGCAGACGTACTCCATCACCAAGACTGGCGCCATGGGCATGTGCTGCGATTCGAAAGGGAATCTCCTGATCATGGCGGATGGTTGGCTTTCTGTCTCTGACAGCCGCATGACGGAAGCAGGCGTGAAGAAAATTATCCCACTCCAATTCGGCGAGCATGGCGGCCACGCGATCCGCCAAGGTCCGGATGGTTGTTGGTACGTGGTCGGCGGGAATGACGCGGGACTCGCGAAGATGAGCTTTGCTGCTACGTCCCCCATCAAGTCACCCGAGGCCGGCGGCATCTTACGCATCTCTAAAGATCTGAAACATGTCGAATGCATCGCCCAGGGCTTCCGTAATCCCTACGACTTCGACTTTACGCCAATGGGCGACATCATCACCTACGACAGCGACACGGAACGCGATTATCTTTTCCCTTGGTACTCGCCGACGCGAATGTATCACGTGGCCCATGCCCAGCATCACGGCTGGCGACTCAACGGCTACATGCGCTCTCTGGCCCGCCGTGATTATTATCCCGATACCGTCGACATCCTCGCCTCCATTGGCCGTGGCTCGCCGACGGGAGTTACGTGCTATCGCCATGTGCAGTTGCCGAAGCACTATCACGGCGGCGTCTTCGCCTGCGACTGGACCTTCGGCAAGATCTACTTCCTGCCGCTCGAAGTTCATGGCAGCACCTATAAGACGAAACCCGAAGTCTTCCTCGAACCAGCGGGCATCGACGGTTTCGCACCTAACGACATCTGCGTCGCCCCTGACGGCGGGCTTTATGTCAGCATCGGCGGTCGGGGCACGCGCGGGGCGGTCTACAAGATCGACTATGTTGGGACGGAGAAGGAACCGGCGGGTAAGTGGATAAAACCCAAAGAGGCGCTCGACAAAATACTGGACGCTCCGCAACCGCTCGACGCATGGTCGCGGTCTGACTGGGAACCGATGCTTCGAGATATCATTCCCATAAAGTTGGTCGATGTCGTTCACGATGAGAAAGCAACGACCAGCCGACGCGTCCGTGCCATCGAAGTCATGTCTTCGTTCTTTGACGGCTTGACCCCTGGTCAAGCCGCGACGGCCGCGACGTCGGGGGTTCCGGAAATACGCGCTCGTGTGGCTTGGTCACTCGGCCAGAGTAATGTGAAGAATATCGAGAACATTCTTCTGCTCCAGGCGAGTGATCAAGATGACCGGGTGCGTTTAGCCGCGCTCGACGCGATCGGCGATCGACTTCAGCAAGGACGTTCTGATGCAACTCCCTTCTTAGCGGAAGTGTTGACGAAGAATCTCGGCGATCAGGACAAGCGCGTTCGACAATCCGCTAGCCGTGTCGTCCACAACCTGGACGGCAAGACTTGGGGTGCGGTTGACGATCTGGTGTCCAAAGCTGATTTGCGAACACGGCTAACATTCGCCCTCTGCGACTTCCGCGGCGCCTTTGCGCGAACTGCGATTCTGACGGATCAACTTCAACTTGTTCTCCTCGGTCTGCAATCAGATAACTATGCACACCGCTTCGACGCCATCCGTCTACTCATGTTAATCGATGGCGATTGGTGCCTGAACAACCCGCCAACCGAGGCCCAGAGCGCCTACGCTTTGCAACGCCCGCGTCAGAACCTCAAAGAGCGCGATCAGGCGATTCGCGAGGCCATTCGCAAACTCTTCCCCACCGGCGACAAGAACTTCGACCACGAAGCCGCCCGTTATCTGGCCATGATTGAAGACGACAACATTGAGACGGTTGCGAAAATCAGCGCTCAGATCACGAGCACTTCGAGCGCCGTGGACGACATCCACCATTTGCTGGTTCTTTCGCGCCTGAAAGGGAAACGCACGGTCGAGCACACCAAAGTGGTCGTCGATGCCCTCTTCGGTCTGGAGAAGAAACTGGCCGGGTTGCAACTGCGCGTCAAGCAGAACTGGTCGACGCGGCTTTCCGAGATGGTGCTGCAACTGATCATCCTTCATCCCAAGATGATCGAGACGATGATCAAGCACCCGAACTTCGTGCTGCCAGCCCATGTCGCGCTGACGACGCCGTTCGCCAAGGATAACAAGCTCATCGCCGCCCGTTTGTTCCTGGACGCCGTCAAGAAAGATGCCGACTTCGCCTGGTCGGTCGACCTGATCGACCTGCTGGCATGTCTGCCGCTTGCGGATCATCGGCCACTCTTCCGCAAGCAGTGGGCGGACTATAGCCTGCGCGACGCGATGCTCAGTCATCTGGCCGCGCAGCCGGAGGAGGCCGATCGAGCGAAGTTTCTGGACGGGCTCGATTCGCCGAACCGAGCCATTACGCTGGCGTGCGCGGATGCACTACGAGGCTTGCCGAAGGACGGGAGTGCCAAGAACCTCGTACCGGTATTGCGACGGCTGCGGTCAAGTTTGCTTGATCCGAAAGAGAGAGAACTACGTGAGAAATTACTAAGCTTGGTGAATCGGGAGGTGGCGACGAGCTTCGCGATCGTTGAATTTATGAACCTGAAGGAGAATTATGAACCGATCTTCGCCTGGTTCGAGAAGGAACACCCTGCCGAGAACAAACTGCTGCGCGGCGACGACGAGGATGCCGACGCCTGGAAGAAACTCCTGGCCAACGTGGTCTGGGAGAAGGGCGATGCTGAGAAGGGTCAGAAGATCTTCCAGCAGCGTTCGTGCGTGGCGTGCCACACCGGTTCGAGCAAGATCGGCCCGGATTTGGTCGGCGCGGCCGGCCGTTTCTCGCGCGATGATCTGTTCACCTCGATCATCAGCCCCAGCCGCGACGTCGCCCCGGCCTATCGCGTCAACGAGATCGAAACGCTCGACGGCAAATCGTACTCGGGCGTCGTCGTCTTCGAATCGGCGGATGGCGTGATCATGCAACTCGATGCCGTGAAGACGGTGCGCATCGACAACGCCCAGATCGCCAGCCGACAACCCGGCCGCAAGTCGCTGATGCCCTCGGGCCTGTTGAAGGACCTGAAACCCGATGATCTGGCGGACATTTATGCGTATTTACGAGCGTTAAAGTGATGTCCAGATCGCGAGACTCTTACATTCTTAATTTTGCACACGCGTCATTTCTTCTGATTTGGTTCGTTTCTTCCGGACATGTTTGTTACTTCCGGTCATGTTTGTTGCTTCCGGACATGTTTGTTTCTTCTGGCGAGGGGTGTGTCCCTATTGGCTAGAAGAAATGAGTTTGGTGCGAATGTTCTATCTGACGACGAAGAAAAAATGTCCTAATCGTTGGAACGTCGTCGCTTATAGGCATATCCTGAAACGGACTGAAACTATTTCCCTTTCCTGGAGTCGGTGATGAAGACTTGCGTGGCAACCGTGCTGATGATGTTCGTGGCCGGATCGGCCCTGGCGGCCGACAAGCCGCAAGACCTGATCGTCGGCAAGTGGGCGCCTTCGAACGAAAAGAACAAAGGCATGACCTTTGAATTCACCAAGGACGGCATGATCAAGATCGCGATCAAGGCCGAGGGCCTGTCGCTGGACATCGCCGGAACCTACAAGTTCCTGGACGACAAAACCATCGAGATGACCATCGAGAACCCGCTGAAGAAGGATGAGAAGAAGTCCGACAAGATCACCGTCAAGGCGATCGAAAAAGAGAAGCTGGTGCTGGTCGGCCCGGACGGCAAGGAAGAAGAGTTCAAGCCGGCGAAGTAATTGAATAATCTGATTCATGGCGAGCGTCGAGCCGTCAGGCCGACGTGTTCTTCCGAACGCAACCGCGTTCCATCACCACGTCGGGCTTACGCCTCGACGCTCGCCATGAAACGGCAATTTAGACCGTCACCTCTTCCCGCTGCGCGGCGATCTCGCGAACGACCGGCATCGAGAGCCGGAAGTTCACGTCGCCGATCAAGCAGGGGTGCTTGTACTGCTCGGCGGAACCGCCGCACTTCAATAAGCGTTCCCGATCCCATTTTTGCCAGGCGCCTGTGGGCAGCACTTCAACACGCACCGGCCCGAGCCGGCCGCTGCCCCGTTTGGCCGCGTACTCGATGTTCTGTTCCCCCAGCGTGTGATCCAGCTTCACGACGAACTGGCGAATGAGATCCGGATTTACGACGTCGGATTCTTCCAGGAACAGACCATAGTACGGCTGCCGATCGTCCCAGCAGGGGGCGAGCGAGTAGGCCGAGACCGGCTGTCGGACCAACCGGGCGACGTAGTCCATTGCCTGGGTGACGTGATGTTCGGAGAGCTTCTCGCCGGTCAAGTTGGCGAAGCGGTTCCCCTTGCCGAGGAATTCGATCAGGGGCGTCTTTTCATGGAAGCCGACCACGCGGATCAGGTCGGAAATGTGGTAACGATACAGCCCCGCCCGTGTTGTCGGCAGGATGTAGTAGGCCTCGCCTTCCACGAGTTCATGAGCACCTAGCACGGTCGGTTGCGGCGAATCGATCTCGCGTTCGGGGATGAACTCGTAATAGTGGCTGGTGATGTCAAGCACGCCGGCCGTCGTTGAATCCTCGAGCGGGATCGAGAAACGTCCTTCGCTGGCGAGCAGACCGATGTCGCGGATCGGCGTGTCGGCGTAGTAGCGCGGCAGTTGCCGCAGGTAGGGGCCGACACTGCCGCCGGTCCAGCAGCCGAGCAGGATCGAATCGGACGGCCAGACGTCGCTCGGCAGAAGGACGCCCTTGCGGCGGACGATCTGTTCAAGAGCGCGGGCACGGGCGGGGTCGCGTTTGGCCTTGCGCGTCAGGAGTTCGCGGACCGGGCCGGGCAGGTCAAGCTTCGGGTTGAGCGTGCCCTCGGCAATGTCCTTCAACAGATTCTCTTTCTCGGCGTCCATGACGCGGGCGAGGGCGACGAGGGTGCTGGGGTTGGCGGCCGTCAACATGCCGACTTTGCGCGGGATGCTGAAGCGGAGGGCAACATAGTAGCGCGTGGCGGCATCGGCGATCTTGCCGGTGATCGCCGGCACGGAGTAGAGGAAGCGGATGATGCGCTTCTGCACCTGGGCGGTGAATCCGGAGAGATTGCCGCACGGGACGCCGGATTCGGTGCGGTACTCCTCGGGATCGCCGACCAGTTGGAGCACCGGCCGCAGTTTGATGGCGGGGTGAGCCCGCATGGCGGTGAGGCCCCAGATGTTCCAGCCGCGGCGATAGTCGTTCAGATAATCTTGCGTGATCGGGATGTGCTTGCGGGCGGCGGTGGTGCCGCTCGTCAGCGCGAACATCAAGACCTTGGGGTCGGCGAATAGGGCGTCGACCTCGCCACGCATGACGCGTTGGATGTACGGCGCCAGGTTGTCGTAAGGATTGACCGGCACCTGCCGGCGGTAGTCGGCAATGGTTTGGATCGAGCCGAAGCCATGATCGCGTCCATAGCCCGTGTTGGCGTGAACGCGGATGATGTCTTGCAAGATCCGTTGCTGATTCTCGAAAGGCGTCTTGGTCGCCTCGTGAAATGCCGTCATTCGGCGACGAACGGGGCGGGCAATCAGTTTGCCAACCATACGGAACATGAAGCGGCCGACGCCCATGGCTATACTCTCTGTCCATCCCTCGAAAGGGAACGGTAATGGCGGATGCGTGGATTTCCCAGCCTGCGTGAACACGCGGGCTTCCTCAGAGAGTATCACTTATTCCGGTTGGCTAGAGCAAGGAAGTGTGGCAAGAGATGCCGGAAAAACGAAACACGCAGCCCGCATAAACGGACCGCGTGAGTTGTTTGAGCGTGTGGATCAGAGGCGTCAGGCCGGGGCCGCCACCGCATTTTCGGGCAGCGTGGTCGGATCGAAGTCGGCCGATTCGATGGCCACGGTCGCCGGTTCGATGCCTGCCAGGTGCAGGTTGAAGAACTGAACGACGCGACCGCAATAATCGTCGCCGGCAATTTGTATTGCCTGGTTGTGCTTGGCGTTGGGAACGACCCAGAACGACTTCGGCCCCGCGGCCCGGCGGAAGATCTCGCGGGCCATCTCCGGTTTGATGTAGGTATCGCCGCCGCCATGAATCATGAGCAACGGGCGCTTGAGGCGGGCCATGGCCGATTCGATATGCATGAACCGAACCTGCCGTTCGCGCTGCACGCGGCGGATGACGTGCATGGCGATGATGCCGTAAAACCAGATCGGCAGCAGCCCGTGAGTAAGGTAGCTCTCGTTATAGAGGGCGACCCACTTGCGCATGTAGGGCACCATTGTCGAATAAGTTCCAAACGCCCCGTCGGTGACGATGCATCGGATCGATCGATCACTGCCGGCAGCCATGAGGCCGGCATTCGCGCCCTTGCTGATGCCAAAGAGACCAATCCCCTTGGGGTCGGCATCCGGTCGGCACTTGAGGTAAGCAATCGCGGCCTCCGTGTCGGCCAATTCATAAGAAGTGAGCCATTGAAGCGGCTCGTAACCTTCCATCCCCTCGCTGTCGCCCTGATTACGTGGTTCAAAAGAGAAAATATCGTAACCCGCTTGAAGGAGGGGTTCGCAATAGGATTGACACGACCAACGATTCGATCCGAACTCCAACCCGAAGAGAATCACGCCCTTACGCGGATATTGTGTCTTCAGATAGCAGCCCCGGAGGCGCAAGCCATCTTCGGATTCAAACGTGACATCCTCAGCCCCCGCGCGTGGCCCACCGCGTGGAATGATGAACAGCGGTTTTTCCTGGAAGATCCGCAAAATGAAGTCGACCAACTTCAGACGAGCGTAAATGAAAACGCCCCCCAGAACGAGCCCGACAAAGAGCGGTACGCTGCAAAGGATCAAACTACCTATCCACAATAAACTCATCTAGAATTTTCTCCACAAGTTGCCCACGCAGTCATTGCGGAATCGAAAGTGCGTCCCGGCGGGGAGCGAGTGTCCTTCTAAACTACCAGAACCTCCCCATTTAGGCAAGCATTCCGCTTACCAATGTGGGGATGCTGGTTTCCCATCGCGGAAATCAGCTGCACATAGTTTGTACACATGTCGGCCACGATGGCCCCGTACTACGTCACTTTCCCATCTTCCGAGATCATCAACGGCTGAAGCGACTCGCTACCAGCGAGATGTTCTGCCCGCCGAATCCGAAGCTGTTCGAAATGAAGTGATCGAACTTCTTGGGCCGGGCCTCGTTGGGAATATAATCCAGATCGCAAATCGGATCTGGGTTCTCATAGTTAATCGTTGGAGGGAGGATCCCCTTGCGCATCGCCGTGATGGAAATAATCAATTCGACGACACCGGCCGCACAGATTAAATGGCCCAGCATCGATTTGGTGCTTGAGATCGGCAACTTGTAGGCGTAGTCGCCAAAGACCACTTTCAGGGCGACGGTCTCGGCAGCGTCGTTGACCTTGGTACTAGTCCCGTGAGCATTGACATAACCGATCGCTTCGTTCGGCAACTCACTATCCAGTAACGCGTTGCGGATGGCGGCGATGGCCCCACGACCTTCCGGATGGCTGTCGGTAACGCGGAATGAATCCGCCGTGGTGCCGTAGCCAGTCATTTCCGCGTAGATGGTCGCCCCACGTTTTTTCGCATGTTCAAGTTCTTCGAGCACCACAATACCCGAACCTTCCCCAAGAACGAAACCGTCGCGATGGAGGTCGAACGGCCGCGATGCCCCCTGCGGGTTGTCGCGGCGCGTTGACAGGGCCGTCAAGCGGTTAAAGCCACTGACGCCAAAGGGATGGATCATGCTGTGGGCGCCGCCGGAAAGCATCAGGTCGGCATCGCCATGACGGATGACCTCGGTCGCTTCGCCGATGGCTTGGCTCGATGCGGCACACGCGGTCTGGCAGGTCATGTTCGGACCTTGCAAATTGAACGCCTCGGCCAACCGGCCCGTCGTTGTGTGCATCTCCATTTCATATTCGTGCCGGCCGTTGAAGTTCCGGCGGCTATTCTGGAAGAAAGCGCGGGCGTCGGGTGAATGGCTGTTCTCGGGCGTCGCACGGGCAACGCTTTCGACGAGCGACTTGAAGTCATGCCCGCCCTCGCCCGAACCCAGGTAAACGCCGATGTTCTCGGGATCGATGCGCGGATTGTCGAGCAACCCGGCATCATCGAGCGCCTGCCGACCGGCGGCCAAGGCGTATTGCGTGTTGAGGCCGCAGAACGACCACTGAGCGCCGTTCGGCAGTGCCGTCGCCAGATCAAAATTCTTGACGTGGGCGGCAAAGTTCGTGGGGAAACTGCGTGCGTCGAAGAACTCGATCGGACCGACGCCGCTGCGTCCGTCAATCTGGCTCTGGTAAAGATCGGGAACATTGTGCCCAAGCGGGGTGATGACGCCCATCCCCGTAATAACGACTCGACGACGTTGTTTCATGGCTTTGCCTCCCGGTTCGGCGCGTCCCTGTTACGAATCCCAACGGCGAAGGACGATCGCGCCAACCTGGCCGAGATCGCTGAAATTGATTTTCACCACGTACGGCTTCTGAATCGCTCGCGATTCCCGGCTATGAACATTCAGATTCAGCTCGGGATCAGGATTCTCGCAATTCAACATGGGCGGCAGCACGCCATGACGCAGAGCGAGGATGCTGCCGAGCATCTCGATGACGCCGCTGGCCGGGCCGAGGGCGCCGAAGAATCCCTTGAGACCCCAAACTGGTACGCTCTGCCCGAAGACTTCACGGATGGCGTTCGCTTCCCATCGATCGGATTCCTGGGTGCCCATCCCATGAGCGTTGATGTGGTCCACATCCGCGGGAGTAATCCCGGCATCGGCAAGGGCCTTGCGAATCACTCGAGCGAGCGTCTTCCCCTGGCGGTCGCGATCGAAGCCCGAGGCAAAACCACAAACTTCCGCGAAGATGGTGGCATTCCGCTTTCGGGCGTGTTCGAGTTCTTCGATCCCGAACGCGGCAGCGCCCTCCCCGAGCACCATGCCGTCGCGATCGCGATCGAATGGGCGCACGGCCGTCGCTGGACTGTCGTTGTGCGACGGGGTGACCGGTTGGAAGAGCATCTGGCGAACGAAGTTGAGCGGATTGATTTTGCTTTCGGTGCCGCCTACCAAGACGAAGTCGACCAGGTTGCGCTGCATGATCCGGAAAGCTTCGCCCAGGGCCAACACACTCGACGCATCGCCGACAGTGATGGTATTGCTCGGCCCCTGGATGTCGTGCATGATCGAGACATGACAGGCCGGCATGTTGGGCAGATACTTGAGCATCCACAGGGGGGGGATCTCTTCGAGGCTCTTTTCGCCCCAGATCTTCATGTCGATCGCGCCCGGCTGACAGTTGGTGGCGATCTTCGAAGCGCGGGCGATGTCTTCGATTTCCGTATGAACGATAGCGGCGCCGAATTCCACGGCCACGCGGGTGGGATCGACGCCACTCTTGGCGATTCCCGAATTGACCATCGCGGTCTGAGCGACCGAAACACCCAGTTGAACCGTGCGGGCCATCATCTTCAACGATTTGGCATGGTCGCGATTGTGCTTGAAGATTTCGCGGGCGAATTTGTCGGTGAACTCAGGGACGTCGCCGGCGATGCGGCATGGAAACTCGGAGACGTCCATGTGCTTGATCGGCCGAATGCCAGAACGACCTTCAACGATCGACTTCCAGAAAGAGTCGGCATCCATTCCGATCGGCGAAAAAATGCCGAGGCCGGTGATGACTGCGCGTCGTTGTTGTGTTGCCATGGCACACCCGGGGAGAGCCCTTTCCAGTACTACCAAACTACCAGCAAGTAAAAGCCCACGGATGCACTCCGTGGGCTTCGAAATTTACGCCTGGCCGACACGAACATCATGCCGGTTTGGCGGCTGCTTTCGCAAGGCCCACCAGGTTCTTCAACTCTCCGGAGAACACGAAGTTCCGGTCGCCAAATATCGCCCCGCTTCGTGCCTGATCGAGATGGGCGAAGAAAATCTCCGCCTCCACGATCAGTTCGTCTTCCGAATGAATTCGACCGGCTACCAACGCCCCTTCTTCGCGAAGGGTCAAGATTTCCGCCGTGAGCGTCAACTGTTCCCCCGCGAATACCTCGCGATGGAACCTGGCGCGGGGAATCTTGGCGAGGACGACCTTCTCACGAAACTGATTCGCTTCGCCGACCAGAATTCCACCGGTCTGAGCCAATCCTTCGAGGAGCAGCGGAGCCGGCATCACCGGATAACCGGGGAAATGCTCGGCGAACACGTCTTCCGCCATGCTCAGGTTCTTGATGGAGACCGCTTTCTTGCCCGACTCAAATTCCGTGAAGCGATCGATCCAGATCCAGCGCATCAGCCACCCTCAATTCAATTCAAAATCACGCAAGTTTACTCTGGATGTAACGGACGATCAATTCGACCGTGAACAGGTTGCCGATGTTCTCGAGCGAGGAATCTTTCTTGAAGTCAGCCAGGTCGGCGTACGGCATCTTCGCTTCAAGCTCAGCAATACCCTTGGGGGTGACCTTGCCGTCCTTCACGAAGTCCGGATCGTTCTGGAAGATCGATTCGGGAAACAGTTCGCCGCGCGGGATCTTGATGTTGAACTCGCGTTCAAGGCGGAAAACGATGTCCAAAAAGTCGATCGACTCGGCTCCGAGGTCGCCTTGCAGCGTGGAAGTCGGCTTGACCTGATCGTCATCAACGTTCAGGGCCTCGACCAAGGTGGCGGCCACTTTCCCGAAAATCTCATCCTTCGTCATGAAACCAACCTCCCGGTATACCGGTATTCGCTCCAGGGCGTTCGAGCCTTGTCCTGAGGGTCACCGCGAGGCGCCCAAGCTCAATCCGCCGTCCACGGTGAGGACCTGGCCGGTGATGTAAGAACTTGCCGGGCTGGCTAAAAACACCACCACCGAGGCGATGTCTTCCGGCTTGCCCAGCCGTTTCGCAGGGATCATTTTCTTAATCATGTCGGCGCCCGCGAGGTTGCGGACCGCCTCGCTCATATCCGTCTCAATGAACCCGGGCGCTACCGCGTTAACCGTCACGTTTCTGCCCGCCAGTTCAATCGCCAGGGATCGAGTGAACGAATTCACCGCCCCTTTACTCGCCGCGTAGTTGCACTGCCCCGCGTTTACATGGTCCGCCGCAACGCTCGACAGGTTGATGATCCGCCCGGAACGTTGTTTGAACGCCATCTGAGTCGCCACGGCCCGGCAAAAATGGAACGTGCCGCCCAAATTCGTCAAAAGAACTGCGTCCCAATCGGCGGTTTCCATCCGCACAAACAAGCCGTCGCGAATGATCCCTGCATTATTGACTAGAATATCGATCCTCTCCCACTTGGAGAGGACATTTTCCACAATTCGTCTGGCTGTATCAGGTTGGGCGACGTCGCCTTGGATCGGAAGTGCCGTTCCTCCCAATTGGTCAACCTCAGCCGCCAATTTCAACGACGCTTCCTGAGCACCCTTGTACACAAACGCGACTTTCGCCCCTTCCTTGGCCAAGGCAAGGACGATCGCACGACCGATACCACGGCTGCCGCCAGTCACCAGGGCTACTTGGTCCTTCAACAACATCGCGTTTCCATCCCTCATTTTCCCAGTTCGGGGGCTATTTCTTGAGTCCGGCCGTCAACCAGGCGAATCGTTCCCGCCAGTGGGCCGTCAACTTCTCGTCCAGGTTCGCCAGGTGCGGTTTCTTGTCACGCACATTGTAAGCGTCCAGGCTTACCTGAGCACTCACCGTTTGGGCGCCGCCTTGAACGTTTCCTTTACCTCGGAACGTTGCCAGCGTCCCTTCTTGCTTGATCAGCTCGACCGAAATTTCCATCGCGTAGCCGGGCTGCATGAAGGTGCCGTACTTGACGTTTTTGGCGTCTCGCAGCACGATCACGCTCTGCTCGAAATTATTCGAGATTCGCCAAAGCCAAGCACTGGCCTCGACGACCGCCTCGAGCATGAGCACTCCGGGCATCACCGGGAACGACGGAAAATGATCCGCCAGGTACTCTTCCGCCAGGGTCAAATACTTGACACCCTTCAGAGTTTTACCCACCTGCCATTCCGTGATGCGATCAACCAGGTTGAACCGCATGTAACTTTCCCGTCCTGATGATTCCCCACGAATTCCGACGTTCGAACGTGGGAAAGAGTGAGATTATATCACGCCCATTCCGGATCGGCTACCTCTTCAAGTCATCGCCTTCGATGATGCTGCCGGTTCATCAGTTCCTTCCCCCCTATCTTGCTTCATGAAGACTTCCCGATCAATCGCTAACTCTTGCTTAAGTTGCTTAATCTACGGATAGTCTGCGCTCTGGATGAGTTGTGCGGCGTGCGACGATCGTGAGGAATAATGGATGAAACCCCTCCGCCCCGCATCGATATCGAGGACGAAGGGGGTTCGTTCGCCCTGAATTCGCTACTTTTGTTCCTTTTTCTCGGGCGGTAGAATCGGTTTGAACTCGCCCTTCCCCTTACGATCGAGGTTCTTGTTGAGATCAGCGGCATCGAAGGCGACGGCAGCGCCGGTTTCGGGCACGTCGATCTTGGCACTCCAGAGAATCGCGTTCACGACGAGACGTCGAAAATTCTCGTCGGCCCAGTTACGGTGAAAGTGCCCGCCCGTGAAGCCAAAGCCACGACCGCCATCCGTCCGATCATAGGCCCACGCCATATGTTCCGGCCGGCCGGGGTACATCTTAGCCGCCGTCGTTCCTCGTGTGGTGTCAGGCGGGATCGCGGTCAAAATCGGCGTCACGTTCTTCATGTCTTCGACAAATCGCATGTTGTAGTACCACTCGTCACGCAGAACGAACGGCTTCACCCCGCGCGTGATTGGATGCTTCGGAAGTTCCCGGATCATCGCGTCCCAGTGCGGGTTGATCGAGTAATTGGGCTCGTAATAACCGCCCATCCAGCCCAGCACGCGTTTGCCATGCTCGGGCAAGTAATCGACCGCGTAATGGATATTCACCCAGCCGGCCCCCTTATCCAGGAGCTTCTGGATGCGGTCCATCCGATCCCCGTCTTTATCCTTGGCAACAACGGGATGTCCGCCACGTCCATCCATGTAGAACACGAGGGCCGTGGCCCCGTCGAAGATCTTTTCATTCTTCGGCCAGCCATCGCGCGCGATGACGACCCAGACGTTCGGCGTCTGTTTCAACAGATTGCTGAGAATAACACAGCCGGCGAAGAACTCGTGATCACCCGGCCCATGGCTCTGCTTGCCGGCAATCAGCACGATTTTCTTCCCCTTGAAGTCCGCGGGAGCATCGACTTCAAGCGGCACTTTCGATTGGTCGTAGGGGTCAACGGTCTTTGGTTCTTCCGCGCGAGCGCGTGTCGGGAACGAACCCAGACAAGCGAGCAAGAGGAGGGAGAGGATACGCATGATGGCACTCCGATTAATGGCGAACGCCCAGCAGAACACGCCGAGCGTTCAGTCGCAACGATATTCTGGAGACATCGCTGGCGCGAGACAATGGGAAGTGAGGGTCGGCTGAGCGGTATTTGCTCACTTGGAAGGTAGAAAGAAAGCCCGAATCACGAGACTAAAGATCATAGTTGCAACAAAGCCCAAGTACCATTTCACGTGTACCAATTCGATGCGCTGATGGTCAATCGCCACTTTCAGTTCGAGTTGAACTCTATCGCGACTGGCGTTCGAACGCTGTTCGGACTCGCGCAACTTTGCTTCCAAACTTTCAACTGCATGCTGAAGATCTGACTTGGAGTTGTCAAACCGCATATTCAGCCGTTGCTCTGCTTCTCGAATTTTCGCTTCAAGTATTTCGACGGCGTGTTAAAGGTCTTTCTTCGTCGTCACTTCACTGAAATTGATCGAGAAGACTTCTGCCAAGACTTCCGCCTCCGCGTTGGCTTGGCGTTCAGATACCCCCGCTTCGCGCAGGGCTTTGCTGAATTTCAAAGTATCGAAGGTCGCATTCGGCATTGGCGTGAATTCCTGAGACTCCCTCAATCATCGTTATTCTAGCGTTCATCCATGAAAAAATCTGCGCGTCGCGAAGCGGCGACACGCAGATTCTCAGCCGATTCTTGTCATCCGTCAAATCGCCGGCTCCCAGCCCTTGGCGTACTCACGTTTCCAGAACGCCATCGCGTCCTTGTCTTCGAGAATGTGCCCGTCCTTCGGATTGGTCCTGATCGCCCGGCCCGTGCGCTGCGCGATGTTGCCGAGATGGCAAAGGAGCGTGCTCTTATACGCTTCTTCGATCTCGCTATTGAGCTTGGCGCTGCCGCGACACGCAGCGAGGAAGTTGCCGATGTGGGTGGCGTCCGGCTCGTTATTGCCCTTTTCCGCCTTCTCGATTTCCTTCCCCTTAAGGTCGTGGATGGTGTACGAGTTGCCCGAGATGCGCAGGCTCCCCTTCTCACCGTAAATGACGACATCCGATTTCTGGCCGTCGGGCATGACAATGCAACTCAGGCCCTGCCACGTGACCGACTTCTTGCCTTCGAATTCGAAAGCAACTTGATGTGTGTCGGGTGTTTCCTGATCATCGTCATAGCGGTAACGGCCGCCGGTCGAGGTCACGCGCGTGGGATAGTCAACGCCCAGCGCCCAGCGACAGAGGTCGATCATGTGGACGCCATTGTTGCCGAGCTCGCCGTTGCCCCAGTGCCAGAACCAGTGCCAGTTGTAGTGCAGGTAGTTGTTGTGGAACGGCTTTGCCGGAGCCGGGCCTTGCCACAGAGCGTAATCCAACTTCTTCGGCGCATCGGTCGCCATGCCTTTGCCGATGCTGGCGCGATTATTCGTGTACCACGACGACGCCAGATAGGGGCGTCCGATCACGCCATCGCGGACCTTCTGCATCGCCTCGATGACTTTGTCCCAGCTGCGGCGTTGGTTGCCCATCTGCACTTGTTTTTTGAACTTGCGCGAGGCCTGGACCATCATCTCCCCTTCTTGGGGATTATAGCTGCACGGCTTTTCGACATAGACATGCTTGCCGTTGACATTGCCGAGGATCGCCAGCGGCGCGTGCCAGTGATTGCAGGTGGCAATGACAAGAACATCCACCGTCTTATCGTCGAGGATTCGGCGGAAATCGGTTTCCGTCTTCGGGGCCGCCTTGGCGACTCCCTCTACCGCTTTGGCGGCAGCGGCGACGCGCTCGGAATCGACATCGCAAACGTAAGCGACCGTCGCTCCCGGTTGGGCGGCAAATCCCTTGGCGAGAGCCGTGCCGCGACCGCCGGTGCCCACGACGGCAACGACGAGTTTATCACTGGCAGCGGGTTCCGCGGCCGAGGCGAATCCGGTCTGAAGTGTCGCCGCCGCGGCTGCGCCGAGGAAAGTGCGGCGATTCACGGGATTGGACATACGTGACCTCCAAAAAAAGTAGGAAGGCGGGAATACCCAATAGCTTACCAGACGCCCTGGCAATTTCACACGAAGAATGTCGGTATGTGCCAGAACGGGATCGGGACAGGATCCACTTCGTTTGCCGCGACCCGAAGACTTCGCGTCGCGGCAAACGAAACATCGCCAACGAACGACTATTTCTTAAGTCGATCGATCAAAAAGTCGGTCGCGTTCTTGTATTTTTCATGCGGTTTTCCGGTGCAGATGAGAATTCCGTCCACGCCGGCTTCTTTCATCTTTTCCATCAACATCAACCCCATGATCCCGGAGTGAGTGGCGTCCGCGGGCTTGTCGCCCTTCACCGGCGCTGGGCCGCCGTAGACCAGGCAGATCGGCGGGTCGTCCTTGCTCACATGTTCCATCGGCGAATATTCCTTGATCCACGGCAGCAACGATTCGCGTTTCTCGATGACGTCCTCCAACTTGGCCAAGCCGAAGGCATGAGCGCCGTAGGTGTAGTTCGGGATCCATTCGCGCAACGGCTTGGGATCAAGCGTGACTTGCGCGCCGTCCACGGCCGCGCAATACAGCCGGGTCGATTCCCGAGCGATGGGGTCTTTGCTGTTCGGGTCGGCCATGTCGTCATGGAAGGCGAGCCAAAGCGACGTGCAAGCGCCGGCCGAGCCGCCGCTCGCGCCGATCTTTGACTTGTCGATGTTCCACTCGGCCGCCTTCGAACGAATCGTCTGGAGTGCCCGAGCGGCGTCGCCGAGAGGCGCCTTGACGGGCGGTTCGACCTTCATCTCCACGCCGTTCTGGACATAGCGATAATTGATCGCCGCGACCGAAATACCGGCATCGTGGAATGCCTTGATTCGAGCAGCGCCGACGCCACTCTTGTCGCCGCCGCGCCAGCCGCCGCCGTGGATAAAGAGAAACAGCGGCGTCGGCTTATCGGACGGAGCCTTCCAGAAGTCGATGACCTGACGCTCGTGATCGCCGTACTTCAATGTTTCCGTCGTTTTCGGCAAGGGCGGCGGGGGATCCTTCTTTTTTTCTTGAGCCGAGGCGGTTCCGATCCCGCAGAGGACCAGAAGCGTGCAAAGCAATTGCTTCATGATGCGGACTCCAAATTGAGAGAGATTAAATTGGTGGGACGTGCTGATAGATGTAGCCCAAACGTCGTGGAAGGGAAGGCGGGCGAGCCCTTCCCTCACGACGCCTTGAAGCGGCCGAGCCGGAACATTTCGATCGGCAGCGGCGATCGGCCATGATCCGCCAGATCGGCCAGGATTTCGCCCACGACCGACGCGAACTTGAAGCCATGCCCGGAGAAGCCGGCCGCGAAAGCCACGTTCGCATGTTCCGGATGGCGATCGATGATAAAGTGGCGATCAGGCGAGGGCGTGTAAATGCACGTTTGAGCCCGGCGGCGCGGCCCATCAACTTGCGGCAGGTATTTGCTGAGAAAATCGCGCACGGGAGTCTCGTCACCTTCGTGAACTTCGCGATCAATTTCATCAGGCAAGTTCAGTTCCGGAGCGCCAAAATGCTGTGCGACCTTATGGCCCGCCGAGTCGATGATCGGCAACCCGTAGAAGTGCCCCTCCGGGACCTGAGCCAGATAGATCGGGAAGCGATCACGCTGGAAGGCGCGATCGTCCTGCGTGCCGAACCAGAGGAGCGTCTGCCGCATGACGCGGAGCATCGCTCCATGCCGGGCTAGCAGTCGGCCGGCCCAGGGACCCGCCGTGATGACGAGCCGTGCGGCCGAGTAGGTGTTCCGCGTGGTCGTCACCGTCACCTGGTCACTGGATGCGTTCCAGGCGATGACCGGTTCCTCGGCATGGATCGTCGCTCCTGCTTGCTGGGCGGCCTCGATGTGCGCTCGCACGCATTCTTCCACATAGAGGAAACCCGCTTGATGCTCGAGCACGCCGATGAAGTCATCTGGGACGCGAAACGGCGGATACCGCTTCCGCAGATCGACGGCGTTCAGCGTCTCGATCGATAGGCCATGCTCCTTGGCGGAACGGCCCACACCGGCCACGACTTCGGCATCGGGCCGGCCGAAACTCAGACAGCCGCATTCGGTAAGCAGATGCAACCCGCGCAGCCGTTCGAGTTCGTACCAGCGTTCCCACGCACGGCGCAAGATCGGCACGTAATTAGGATCTTCGTAGTACGCGGTGCGGATGATGCGCGTCTGCCCGTGCGAACTGCCGAGCTCGTGGACGAGCGGAAACTGCTCGAGTCCGAGAACGCGCCGTCCGCGCCGAGCGAGTTCGAAGCAAGCGGCCGAGCCCATGCCGCCGACGCCGAGAACGATCACGTCGAAAGTAGGTGTAGGCATGGGGGAAAGTGTATGACTTTGGCTCGCTCAATCCGCTGCCGGTTCGTCATAAAAAACCGCGAGCCAGATGGTCGGCTCGTCCGGCATGGTCCACTCGACCCGGTGTTTGACGCGAGCGGGGATATTCAGGTAATCTCCCGCCGTCATCTCGATCAACTCTTCGCCTACCATCCGCAGCCGTGCCGCCCCCTTGAGAACGACGACCCATTCGTGCTCATCCTGATCGTACCAGAAGCCCGGGGGCGAGGCTTGTCCGTGGGAAACGATTCGTTCGATGCGCAAAGTACCGGCCGTGAGTAGCGCGGCAACCATTTCATCGGGACATTTCGAAGGAAGGTCGGCAAAAAGATTGTGCAGCGTGTTCATCCGATTCGCCTATTCAAGCGGGGCAACCCATCTCTTTCTACGAGAATCCCTTGACACCCAACTCCGGCCCGGCTATTCCGCGGCCTCCAAAGAAGATGCCCGTCGTGGACAAGGAAGTCCCCCATGCGCCGTGCGCGAGCTGGCCTACTTGGATTGTTTGTTCTCACCCTGGCCGGGTGCTTGACCGATCGGCCGGTGCAAAATGCATCGTGGTACGATCGTTTCCGAAGCGGCGGACCGACTGGTCCGGACGCCGTGTTTATTGAGTATGCCGTGATCGAACGGCCGGCCGGCAGCGCCGCGATCAATCGCGACGCCTGGAACTCGATCGACGAACAAGTTCTCTCGTCGGAGACGCGCGCCCTTCTTAGTGAGAACGGCTTGCGTGTGGGCATCGTCGGCGGCATGCTCTCTTCCGATCTCGAAGGTTTCCTCGCCAACCCCAAGAGCACTATCGGGCATCGCCAGCGCCGGCTCTATGCCGGCAACCCGGCCGTGCTGACCCTCAATGGACCGGTCCCGCAATCTGAGTTCCAGATGCTCGGCGTGCTGAACGGTTCGCCCACATCCATTAATCTCGAACAGGCAAAGTTCGCACTCAGCATTACTCCGGAACAGGCTGCCAATGGCCGGATCAAGCTCACTTGCGTCCCCGAGGTCGAATATCAAGACAAAAAACATTGGACGCCGCCCGGGGCAGCTGGAATGGGTTGGCTGAACAACAAGCCGGTTGACAAATTCACGGCTCTTGCCTTCGAGGCCAACCTCTCGCCGCGCGAGTACCTCGTGGTCGGGGCCTTTCACGAACGCGGTCCGTGGCTCGGCAATCAACTATTCGGCGGCCTGAATGGGCAGGAAAAAGTTCAGCGGCTCATTGTCATTCGCAC
>Ga0105046_10004009_pt1 | contig 23426 bp, 9 predicted proteins | sample MAT03_FD_78385 | JGI IMG/M metagenome (GOLD analysis project Ga0105046, IMG submission 78385) | Freshwater microbial communities from Lake Fryxell liftoff mats and glacier meltwater in Antarctica - MAT-03 (megahit assembly) | ecosystem: Environmental > Aquatic > Freshwater > Ice > Liftoff...
ACACCAAGTTCGAGTTCGGCCTGCCCGTGAACGCGGCAGGTGAGCCGACCGGCGAGCCGCCGATCCTGATCGATGAGGCGCTGACACCCGACAGCTCGCGCTTCTGGCCGCTTGACTCCTACGCGCCCGGCAAGTCGCAGAAGAGCTACGACAAGCAATACCTTCGCGAGTATCTCGAGTCGCTCGTGGCCAAGGGCTCTTGGGGCAAGCAGGCACCCGGCCCGGAACTGCCGCCGGAAGTCGTCGATGCGACGCTGGGCAAGTATCGCGAGGCGATGCAGCGTTTGACGGCGTGAGCAGCCGCGGCGAGTTGACCAGACATGTCCAGACATGACGGGACATGACTGGACATGTCAAGAAGTAGCTCGTCATGCGCGAGCCACCGCATTCGCGCTACTCAGTCGCCGCCCTTGGATGACTTCTTCTGGTCCATCAGCCGGATGAGGTCATACTCCGAGTCGGTCGCTTCGACGAAACCGACCCGGCCCATCTTGGCCAGAGTTTCGGTCTGCGAATTGAATGAGATGAATGCCTTCTGTGCCGCGGTCTTGAACGACTCAGGCAGGTCGCGCCGCACCGCCATCGGCGAGCCGGGGATCAGCTCCGAGCGCCAGATCTCAACCAGCGGGTCCATGCTCACCTGTCCGGCGAGCACCATGGCCTTGAGGTCCATGTCGTTGGTGGCCGCGACGTCAACGTCCTTGTTCACGACGCGATGCACGGAACTTCCGTGGCTTCCTGTGAACACGATCTCGGAGAAGTACGCCTCGGGTGCCGCGTCGAGCTGCTCTTCGAGGGCGACGGATGGAACGAGATAGCCAGATGTCGAAACCGGCGAAACGAACGCGAGCTTCTTCCCCTTCACATCCGCCAGCGTCTTCCAGCCAGTGTCCTTGTGGACCACGAGGATCGCGTGGTACCCGAGCGAGCCCTCCTCGCTGAGCTCCTTCGCGATCGCCTGCGCACCCGCGATGCGCTCCGCAACCACGTAGCTCTGCGGCCCGAAGTAGGCCAGATCCACCTGCTTGTTCTGCATCGCGGTGATGACGCCCTGATACTCGCTCGCGGAGAAGGCCTCGACCGGAACGCCCAGCTCGCTCTGAAGGTGTGCAATCAGCGGCGCCATGCGCTCGACGATGTCCGCGCCGCCCTCGCTGGGAACCAGGCCAAACCGGACCGATGTGGGCCAGCCGGTCCGGTCCCTAGCCGTGGCGCTGGTTGATGGATTCGGCACCGGTGCGGCCTGCTTATCGCCGCACGAAGCCAGCGAGATGAGCATGGAAGCGAGAATCACGAAGTGGGCGGCGATGGTCTGGTGCATGGTCGTCCCCCGGGCGGTGAAGGGTGTTCGGTGTGACGAGATTGCGTTGGATCGGTTCGGAACGGTTAGCCGAAACGGCCGCTGACGTAGTCCTCTGTCTCGAGCAATCGCGGCGTTTGAAAGAGTGCCGACGTGGGACCGTACTCCACGAGCCGCCCGAGGTACATGAACGCGGTGTAGTCCGAGACCCGCGCGGCCTGCTGCATGTTGTGCGTCACGATGAGCACGCTGTAGCGGTTGCTGATCTCGTGGATGAGCTCCTCGATGCGCAGCGTCGCGACGGGATCGAGCGCAGAGCAGGGCTCGTCGAGCAGGAGGAGTTCTGGATCGGCAACAACGGCGCGCGCGATGCAGAGCCGCTGCTGCTGGCCGCCGGAGAGTCCCAACGCCGAATCCTTGAGCCGGTCCTTCACCTCGTCCCAGAGCGCTGCCGAACGCAGCGCCCGCTCGCACGCATCGGCAAGGAACGAGCGCCTGCGCTCGCCATCGATTCGAAGCCGGTAGACGACGTTCTCGAAGATGGTCATTGGAAACGGGTTTGGCTTCTGGAAGACCATGCCCACGCGCTTGCGCAGGTCGATGACATCAACGGAAGCGCCGTAGACAGACTCTCCAGCGAGACTCATCTCCCCCTCAACGCGAACACCATCGATGAGATCGTTCAGGCGATTCACGCTCCGGATCAGCGTGGACTTGCCGCAGCCCGAAGGCCCGATGAGTGCCGTCACCTTGCCCCGAGGGACCGAGAGTGAGACGTTGTGCAGCGCCTGCGCCTTGCCGTACCAGAGGCGGAAGCTCGCGACATCCAGCACTGGATCAAGCCCCTGCATCGCCTCATGCACGGCCGAGTCGTGCGCGCGGCCCGAGCGGATCGCATCGATGACGGGGTACTTGCGTGCGAGCGAGGCCGTTTCGGAAGAGGAACTCAGCCCCGAGTTTCCGGTGCCGGTTTGAGGGCGCGAGATGGTGATCGACGGTGTGGGCATGGAGATTCGCTGGGTCTACGCCTGAGTCTATGTGGCCACGCGGACAGATCGCTGGGCAACGAGCCGGATCGAGATCGAAAGGATCAGGAAGAGCACGATGAGCACGAGCATCCCGGCCCAGGCCATGCGCTGCTGCGCTGGGAACGGGCTCTGCGCGGCCTGATAGATCTGGATCGTGAGCGAGGGGAACGGCTCGCTGGGGTTGGTCGTCAGGAATCGCGAGTATCCAGCGGTGAAGAGGAGCGGCGCGGTTTCGCCCGCGATGCGGGCCACCGCGAGAAGCGTGCCCGTCACGATGCTTCCTGTCGCGGACGGGAGCACGACGCGGAAGATGGTCTGGCTCTTGGTCGCGCCGAGCGCGAGCGACCCCTCACGGAAGCTGCGCGGGACCAGACGCAGCATCTCCTCGCTCGTACGCGCCACGATTGGAATCATGATGAAGGCCAACGCACCCGCGCCGGCCCAGCCGCTGAAGCCCCCCAGCGGCACCACGATCAGCTCGTACCCCAGAATTCCAACAACGATCGAGGGCACGCCCGCAAGCACATCGCAGATGAACCGCACCGGGCCGGGCAGGAAGCGATCGTTCGAATACTCGGAAAGATAGATGCCGACGAGAACACCAATCGGAACGCCGACTGCCGAAGCGAGCCCGATCAGCACGATCGTGCCGACGATGCCGTTGAGCATGCCGCCCGGCTCGTTCTGGTCGCCGGTTGGGAGCTGCGTCAGCAGGCCGATGGAGACGGTGTCGATCCCTCTCGTGAATAGGTAGACAAGCACCATCACGAGCAGGACGACGATGAGCAACGAGAAGCCGACGCAGACGCCGAACATCGCCGCGCTGGTAGCACGGGTAATGCGTTCGCGGATGGTGCGTGAGGCGGTTACCACGAGCGAGAGACCCCTAAGCGGCCGAGGCTATTGCCCGGCCGAACCCTTGACGGCGGACCCGACGACGAGGTACCGAGCGATGATGTTGATCAGCAGCGACATCACGAGCAGGATGAGCGCAACAAAGAGGAGTGCCGAACGCTGCTCGGCCCCGGCCTCGCCAAACTCGGTGGCGAGCAGGCTCGCCATGGTCTGAGCGGGCTCGAAGACCGAAGCGGAAATCTGGTTGGCGTTGCCGATGACCATTGTCACCGCCATCGTTTCGCCCGCGGCCCGCGCCAGCCCGAGCATGACGGCCCCGAAGAGTCCCGAGCGTGCATAGCGGAGCATCAGCACCGAGCTCTGCCACCACGTCGCGCCGAGCGCAAGGCTGGCCTCGATCTGCGATCTCGGGACTGATCGCAGCACGTCGCGTGCTATGGACGTGATGATCGGCAGGATCATGATCGCGAGGATCAGGCCGCCGGTCAGCATGTTCCAGCCGTTGATCGCGATCTCGCCACGCACGCCCACGCCATCGATGATGGTCGTTCGGAAGAAGAGCCAATCGAAGGGCTGCCAGCCCAGCAGGCTGATCTGGCCAAGCGTCCCCTTGGCCGCGGGCCCGATCACATCACGCATGAACGGGACAAGTACGAAGACGCCCCAGACGCCAAAGGCCAGGCTCGGGATCGCGGCGAGGAACTCGATCAGGAATCCAACCGCCGTCGCGAGCCGCCATCGCGGCGCGATGCGCACCAGGAAGAGCGCGGCACCCAGGCTCAGCGGCACCGCCACCGCAAGCGCGATGAGCGCACTCGCGAACGTGCCATAGATTGTCGGCGCCGCTCCGTAGACGGGAGGGCTGACTCGCGTCAGCATCTCGCCGTCCTCGTCGAACGTGAGCTTGCCAGCCGCGTCACGGATGGGCGCATCGAGGGAGTTCACACGCCACTCGGTCTGCGTGAGGAAACCGACGCCGTACGTCTGCATCGCCGGTAGTGCCGCGCGGATGAGCACGAAGAGCAGGAGCCCCAGCAGCACGACAACACACGCCGCCGCGCCGCGCGCGGACCACGCCAGAAGTGCGTCACCCCACGCGCGCCGAGCGGGGCGTGTGATCCGCGGCGAGCTGGTTCCCGAGGGCAGTGCGGTCATCGCGTGCGGGGCGTGTCGTGGTGCATCGGAACGTGCGTGTGGTTTCGGAGTTGGTCGGCGTGTCAGGGCATGTCGCGGCGATTATCGAGCCCGCCCGATCGTGCCAAAGCCCGCTCCTTCGTGGCATTATGGCGTGGACTTGGGAGCAGGAGCAGAAGTCTTCGACGCGGTGATGGGGTTGCCAGCGAAGGTGAGCGAGTCGATCGACGCGATCACGCGCTCTCGCACCTCGCTTGAGAGCGGCGCGTAGTGCATCTGCGCTGCGAGTGACTGACCGTCGGTCACGGACCAGCGGAGAAACGAGGCCAGAGCCCGTGCCTCCTCGATCGTCTTGAGGTTCTGCGAGAGGTCGCGATAGACGATGATGTACGTGAAGGAGGCGATGGGGTAGGTTGCGTCGCCGGGCTGGTTCCAGAGATCGCTGATGAGGCGACCACCCTTGAAGCCATCAACACCCTTGGCGCCAGCCGCGGTGACGGCATCGGGCGAGGCCAAGACGAACTTGCCAGCCTGGTTCTTAACGGCACCAAAGGCGATCTTGTTCTCGAGCGCGAAGTTGTACTCGACGTAGCCCAACGAACCGGGCGACTGCTGCACCGCCGCGGCGACGCCCGGGTTGCCCTTACCACCAACACCCAGCGGCCAACGAACCTGCTTGCCGGCACCGATGGTGCCCTTGAACGAGTCGCTCTGGCCAATGAGGTAGGAGGTGAAGACCGCGGTGGTACCGCTGCCATCGGAGCGGTACACGGGGCTGATGGCAAGGTCGGGTAGCGTCACTCCGGCGTTCAGCTCGGCAAGTCGCGGATCGTTCCACCTTGAGATGCGCCCGAGGTAAATGTCGGCCAGAACCTCGCCGGTGAAGTTAATCGGCTTCTCAACGCCGGGGAGGTTGTACGCGGGTACGACCGCGCCAGCGACCGTGGGGAACTCGAGGATCGCGGGCTCGCCGCCAACAGCCTCCAGCTCCTTCTTGTTCAGCGACGCATCGGAACCGGCGAAAGCGACGGTCTTGTCGGTGATGGCCCGGATGCCAGCGCCCGAACCGCCCCCTTGGTAGCTGATCTGCGTCGTGGGGCTGGCCTTCTGGAACTCAACCACCCACTTCTCGTACAGAGGCTGGGGGAACGTAGCGCCGGCACCCTGCAGACGCACATTGTCGGCCGCCATCACGGGCACGGGTGCAACTACGGCAGCGGCGGCCATGATTAAGCACGCCGTCAGGCGTGCACAGACGCGGCCGAGCGAGCGACGGGCCGTGAACGTACGAGCGGGAGCGAACTGGGCAGACGTTGCGTTGATCGCGAGCATTCGAGTCTCCAGGTGCGGTGCGCCGTCGGAATCGGCGTGCGGCAATGACGAACGATGGGGTGGTTGGCCCGGGATACGAGCGTGCGTTGCAACCGCACGACCACCGAGACCGGGACTATCCCAACGCTTTCATCTAACTGTCAGACGAGCGCGGGCAAAAGTCCGCCGGGCAATGTTAAGACTTCGTGAAGACCGCTACTCGGCCTGTCGACCGATACGGATCGCCGTCGGTCTTCCTTGCAAAACCCTTCCATCACCGTACTTAAAGACGGCTTCCAGGTTTACAACCTCGCTGGGAAGCTGGTCGCTGGCGCGGTCCAGTACCGACAATGTGAAGAAGTATCCAGGTCCCGGTGGGGCCTTGCGGACGAGGGCCTTTGCAGCCTCTTCCGTGATGGTCCATTCGACGAGGCGCTTGTTGTCCCTCGAGACCAGCGCGAACTCGAACGAGCCGGGAAGGTAGATCGACGCCTGGGGGAACTGGTCGCTGAAGACGTAGACCGTGGCGCGAATCGTATCGAGATAGGCGTTGTTGTTGGTGTCTTCGGGGTGAGTCACCGAGACGAAGAGGCTGGTGGGTGTGAGGCCGCTGCTGGGCTGGCGCGGCGGCTCACGCGTCGGGCCTTTGTCGGCTTTGACGCAGCCGTTGAGGGCCGAGAAGGAGAGAATGACCAAGGTGAGCGTGCACGACACGCGGTAGTTTGTCGTCACGGGGTGGTGCTCGGTTGTGTGGGGAGCGCGGTTGGTGCGGGAGTGAGCGGTGCGGGGGCGGGTGGCGCCAGGAGCGGTGCGACCGTCGGAGCGAGCGTGGAACTTGGCGGTGCCACCTGTCTTGCGGGCGGGAAGATGCCCTTGACGGGAATCTCCAGTACCGCGGGCGTCTGCGAAGCCTCATTGGCGCGCTTGCGGCGGACCTCCGATTTGATGCGTTCGAGATAGTCCTGGATCTTCGTGGGGTTCTCGAGCCGGTCGATGGACTGCTCCGTCACGTCCTTGATGAGCTTATCCTGGTCCTCGGACTGGCCGGGGATGACGCGGGGAGTCAGGATCACCATCAGCTCGGTCTTGCGAGTCTCGTCCTCGGTTGAGTTGAAGGGGATGCCGAGGATCGGGATATCGCCGAGGATGGGCACCTTGGTTCGGCGCGTCTCTTCCGACGTCTGGATCAGGCCACCGATCACGACGGACTGACCGTCCTTCACCGTGACGACGGTGTCGATGGTTCGGCGCGTGATGATGGGAGATGTCTGGTCGGCGTTGATCTGCGTCGTGCGGCTCGTCAGGGCTGAGATCTCGGGCTTGATCTCCATGCGCACGAAGCCGTCGGCGGAGATGGACGGAGTGACGTTCAGAATGATGCCCGCGTCGAGGCGGGTCACGCCGGAGATCAACCCGTTGTTGCTGCGCTCCGTCTGGCTAGCGACGCCGATCTCGTCGACGACCTTGATCTCCGCCGGCTGGTTGTTGTTCACCATCACCTGCGGGTTGCTCAGCACTTCAAGCTTGCCCTGGCTCTCCAACGCTCTGATGAGAACGCCAAAGTCCGCACTCGTGACGGCGAGATTCGGCACGCCGATGGCGGTGGTGACGCCCGAACCCCCTGCGGCGGAGGAGATCTGGTATCCCTCGCCACCGAAGGGGCCAACCTGGAAGTCCATGCCCCACTCATCGCGCCCGTCGATCGTGACTTCGGCGAGTAGAACCTGGATCATGACCTGCGGCGGGCTCGCGTCGAGCTCCTTAACGATCTCAAGCACGCTGGTCATGTAGCGCGGCGAGGTCGAGATGACGATCTTGTTGCTGCTGGTGTCGCCCACGACGGTGACCTCTTCCTCGAGCATCCGCATCAGCGAGCCCGCACGCTCGGAGCCGAGCGTGGAGCGTTCGCGATTGGTCTCGTCCTGGAAGTAGCTGCGGAGCGTGGCCTCGATGTCCTTTGCCTTGGCGTTGCGCAGGTGATAGACGCGCCGCTCGCGATCGTTGGCCTCGATGGAATCAAGCTCCATGACCACCTGCCGGACGAGGTCGATGTAGTCCGGCGTGCCGGACACGATCAGTGTGTTGGTTCGCAGGTCGACCGCGATCGAGAGCTGCTGACGCTCATCGGGGACGGCCGTGACCGCGCCGCCGTTGAGGCCCGCCGGCTGGGGGGTGCCGTCGGGGTTTGGCTCCTGCCCGACTGGCACGAGCACGAGCGCGTCGCCGCGCTGCTCGAGGTTGAAGATGTCACGGAGAAGGGCTCTCATGCGGGCGGCGTCGGAATTAACGAGGCGGAACTTCTCGATCTTGCGCTGGCCCGCCGCGGACTTCTCGATGTCCTCGATCATCTCGATCACGAGGTTCATGACGGGCTCTGGCGCCGTGATCCAGACGGCATTGGTCCGAGAGTCGGCCGTGAGGGTGACCTGGTCCTTGATCGCGCCGTCGAGGTCGGCCTCGGTGGGCTTGTCTCCTGCCGCGGCGATCTCGCCCCGGAGCCGCTCTCGGAGGAACTGGAGCTTGGTGGCTTGGCGGGCGCCGACCCCGCCGCCGCCACTGACTGGCCGGCCCGCGAGCACGCTCTGCAGGAGTCGAACAACCTCGCCCGCGCTGGCGCTCTTAAGCTCGATCCAGCGGATCTGCTGCTTCTGGGCGATCTCGGCGGTGTCGAGCCGCTTGGCGAGTGCGCGGAGCTCGATCAGATCCTGCTCGTTGCCGCTGACGACCACGGCGTTGAGCCGCTCGTTGGGCGTGACGCGGACGGCACCGGGGCCGCGGCGCTGGTTCTCCTTCTCAACGTAGAGCTCGTTGAGGGCGGGGATGATCTCGGCGGCGCGGGCGCGGCCGAGCTGGATGACGTCCATGCGCTCAAGCCCCGCGATCTTCTCGACATCGCTGGTGAGAGCCGCGAGGAGTTCCTTGACGACGGTGAGGTTCTCGGCGCTGGCCGCAACGATGAGCAGGTTGCTCGTGGGCTCGGCCTCGATGCTGAATGCGTCGAGCGGGTTGGAGACGCTGCCCGAAACCGCCGCGGCCTGCAGACGCTCACGCATCAGACGCTCGATGCGCGGCGCGAGCTGGCGCGCGTCCGCGTTGGTGACGGGGATCACGTGCAGCCCGACGGAGAAGTTGGACTTCTCACCATCCAGCGCGTTGAGCAGACCATCGAGGATCGCGAAGCTCTTGGGACTTGTTGAGACGATGAGCGAGTTGGTGCGGGCATCGGGGGAGACGATCAGCGCATCTTCGGGACGCTGCTGCTCCGCCGCGGCACGCTGGCGGAAGATGTCTCGAACCACGTTCGCGACACGATCCGCCGCGGCGAACTTGAGCGGGAAGACACGCACCGTGTTGCGGGCCGAGGCCTGCTCGACATCGAGCTGCTCGACCAATGCGAACACGACGGCGTTGTTGGCAGGGCTACCAACGACGATGAGCGCGTTGAGCTGCTCCTCGGGCACGATCACCAGGCCCGTCAGCGGGGCGAAGAGATCGGACTGGAGCATCCCCTCCTGGAGCGCGGGCGCCGGAGCACCGGCCTCGGCCTGAGCCGGCGGGATGGCGGGTACGCCTTGCGCCGCCATGCGCAGGCGACCGAACTGGCGTTGGAGGCCCAGCGTGTCCGGGGTGCTGGCGGTCGGAGCAACCAGGACCGCGCGCAGACGCGTGGCAAGGTCGGTAGCATCCGCAAATTTGAGCGGGATGATGAGCGGCTCGACCCACTTGCTCGCGCTGTCGCTATCAAGATCCTTGATCAGAACCTCGACGAGCGCGACGGCCTCTTCACGGCCCGCGACGATCAGCGTGTTGGTGCGATCATCAACGGCGGTAGAGATCTCGCCCGCGAGTGCGCGGCCTGTCGCTGTGGTTGGAAGGCCCTGGCGATTCGTGCCCGGAAGGCGGCGGAGGCGGTCACCCTGCGTGAAGAGCTGGTCGATCACCTGCTTGGCTCGCGTGGCGGAAGCATTGTCGAGTGGGAAGATGCGTACCAGCAGAGCCTCGCCGGCCGGGAGCGTGTCCATCACGGAGATCACGGCGCGGAGCGCATCGATGTTGGCCTGCGTCGAGGCGATGATGAGCGAGTTGCTCTCGGCGCTTGAGAGGACGCGGATTGGCTTGGTGAGATCGACCGCGCCCTCGGGCTGGTTGAGTGCGCCGGTCACGAGATTCAGACGCCGCACCTGCTCAGCGAGCGCACGCCCCGGGGCCGCATCGCCACCGACCTGGCCCGAGTCGGCCGTCGGGCTCAGCATGTTCGTCAAGGTCTGCGCGAGGGTCGACGCGGTCGCGAGCTTGAGCGGGATCACCGCGAGCTGCTGGCTCTCCGCCACGGGCTGCGCATCGAGCATCCTCACGAGCGCCTCGATCGCTCTTGCATCCGCCGAGGCACCCATCACCGCGATGGCGCGACGGCTCGACATCACCACGAGTGCCACCGGTTCGCCCACGACACCAGGACGATCCGGTGCCTGCGCCCGAGTGACGCCCAGGGCCTCGAGCATCTCGACGATCCGCTCGGGAGCGTTGTTCGTGACGTCAACGACCGCGACCGACTGCCCCAGCGGCACCGCGCCCGCCGCGTCCCCTGCGCCGGCTCCCAGCACGGGCTGATCAAGCTCGGCGACGACCTTGCGGATCTCTTCGAGCAGTCGCGGGCTGCAGGCGATCACGAGCGCATTGCCCGAACGATCAACCTCGACCGCGAGCGTCTCACCCTGGGCCTGGGCCATCGGGGTGAAGGTGGTGAGGATCGTCTGGCGAAGGCGGCCCGCGGCGACGTTCTTCAGCCGCAGCACGTGCGGGCTGACACGGCCGGACTCGCCCTGCTGCTGGAGCGCATCGGCGAGTGCCTTGATCTGCGCAAACTTCTCTTCGTCGGCGCGCACGATGATCGCGCTCGACGCATCGTCGCCGATGATGAGCACGCTGCGAGGGCCCGCCGCCATCGGCTGCTGGCGAGAGAGGAACATCTCGCGGATGGTCGATGCGATTGCGCTCGGCCTGCCGGCCTTGACCGCAATGATCCGGGCGGCGGGCATCTCCGCGAATCCGGCAACATCAAGCTGCTTGACGATCTCCTTGATCCGCACAAGCTCCTTCTGGCCCGCGAAGACAATGAGTGAATTAGTGAGTCGCTCGGCGGAGACGGTCGGCACGCCTTCGGCATCGATGAGCACCGTTGCTGGCGGCTGCTCACGCCCGTTCTGGCCTTGGCCCCCGCGCTCGCGCTGCGTGCGGATCTGCGCCTGCCTCAGCTGCTCCTCGAGAGGCGCGCGAAGCCCCTCATTGAGCGCCCGCGCGACACTCTCGGCGTCGGCGTGCTCAAGGGCGATCACCGCGAGCTGGCGGGTGGTGTCATACTCCTGCGTGTCGAGCTTGGCGAGCAGCGCGCGGATCCCCTCCCACTGGCTCTTGTCGGCGCGGATCACAAGCGAGTTGGAGAGCGCATCGTGCAGGATCGTGACGTTGCGTGCCGCGGCGTTGGTCGCTTCGGTCGCGCTGCGCCCGTAGAAGACGCGCAGGGCCGTTGCGGTCTGTTGCGCGTTCGCGAACTGGAGCTTGACGAACTCCGTCGCGCGCTCGTCGCCCGCGGGCTGGTCCAACTCGGCAATGATCCGCTCGACCTCCGCCATCTGGTCCGCCGCGGCGTAGACCGTCAGCGTGTTGTCGGTGGACGAGTAGTCCACGCTCGGGCGCGGCTCGTTGGGCCCCAGCGGGCGGGCGTCCAGCACGTCACCGAGCGTGAAGGCCACATCGCGCGACTCCGCCGAGAGGAGCTTGAAGCGGCGGAAGGCAAGGCCGCTGCGCACCGGCTCCTTGTCGATCTCCTTGATCTTCTCCATCACCAGCGCGATGGCCTCCTTGCCGCCGGTCAGCAGCAGCGAGTTGCTGCGCACCACCGGCGTGACGGTGACCTTGATGTTCGGCGGGAGCGCACCCTTAAGGGCAGTCGCGACGTCCTGTGCCCGCGCGCTGGTGAGCGCGACGGTCTCCATGTTCGCACCCTCGGCCGTCGGCGGCGCATCGAGCTGCGTCAGGAGCGCGCGAACCTCCGCGAACGTGTCGTTGGGTGCCGAGACGATCAGCGAGTTGGTGCTGGGCTGGGGAGTCACGATGACCTGCCGGTCGTCTCGCCCGTCCTTCGCGAACATCGCTCGTACCGCGCCAGCGGTGTCCGCGGCATTGGAGTTCTGCAGCGCGATGACCTCGATGCGTCGATCCTTGCCGCCATCGGGCTGGTCGATCTGGGCGACCAGATCTTTCAAAGCCTTGAGGCTGTCGGCATCGCCCGAGGCGATCACGACATTTCCATCGCGAGAGCCAACAACCGTCACGCCGGGGCCGTCGAGCCCCTGCGCTCGCGCGCGGTCGGCGAAGAATTGCCGCAGGTTCTGGGCCGCACGATCCGCCGGCGCGTGGCTGAGCGTGATGAACTCGACGCGCTGGCCGCCGGGCCCGTCCGGCCCTCCCGCGCCATCGAGCTCTGCGATATAGCCCGCCGCCTGCTCCACGCGCTCGGTCGCGCCGACCAGGATCAACGCACGCTGGACACGATCGATCTCAACGGTGATGGCCTCCGGGTCCGGCCCGCGCCAGCTTGGCCACCGCGGCGTCGTGAAGGCCCGCGTGAGCGCTGTCCGCAGCGCGTTCAGGTCCGCGTTCTTCACGCGCACGGCCTTAATCGCGGTCTTGGCACGCGCCTCGGGAGGCTGATCGAGCGCACCGATGACACGCTCGACCGTCTGGATCGCCTCGCCGCGACCGATCGCGACGATGCTGTTGGCGCGCTCGTTTCCCTCGACATAGATGCCGGAGTCTTCGCCGCCCTCACGGAACATGTTGGTCCAGCGCAGCTCGTCAATAACGTCCTTGATTGTCGCGACGACATCGCTGACTCGAGCGTTCGTGAGGCGGATCACCTTGAACTGGAAGTCCTGGCTCGGCGCGGGCGTGTCGAACGTTGCGACCAGGCCCTTGACCTGCTCGAAATCATCATCGGAAGCCGAGACGATCACCGTGCTCGTTCGCTTGTCCCCCACCACCGCGACGCGATTGACGACGCGCCGCCCGGGGCGGCTCGAAACGTTCGCTCGCTCCTGAAAGAAGCGCTGCAGCGCGGTCGCGACCTGATTCGCATCGGCTCGCTCAAGCTTGATCGACCGCACGGGCAGGCCACTGGTTTCGGCCTGATCCACCTGCGCCACGATCGATCGAATCTCTTCAAGCTCCTCTTTGGGAGCGCGCACGACCAGCAGCGACGATCCTTCTTCGGCCGCGACGCGGATGCGCTCGCGCCGCCCGGGATCGCGCCCGATCAGAACCTCCTGGATGACCTTCTCAACGGTGGCAGGGCTGGCCTGCTGGAGCGTGATGATGGCCAGCTCCATGCCGGGCTCTTCCATCTTCGTATCGGCCGCCGCCAGCAGACGCTCGATCTCCTTGTGCTGCGGATCGCTCGCGGTTACGAGCAGTGAGTTGGTGCGTTCGTCGGGCACGAAGCGCGCCTGGGGCTGCTGGTCCGCTGCGGGGCCCTGTCGCTGGGCGTCAAAGAGCCGCTGGAGCGTGCCGGAAAGATCCTGCGAGCGTGCGTTTGTGAGCGCGTATCGCCTGATGGCGAGGCGATCCTTGACCGGGCTCTGATCCAGCGTCTCGATGAGCCGATCGATGAGCGGGAGCGCTTCCTTCGGCGCTGCGACAACAATCGACGTGCCGCCGGGATCCGATGTCATGCGCACCATTGCGGGGTCGATCGTCGCGGTCGCACCCGCGACACCATCCCCACCATCAACCGAGAGTCGCATCGTGCGCAGCCGCCGCGCCTGCGAGCCGCGGGGCTCGGGCGAGAGGAGATCGCGGATCGCTTCGATGGCCCTCGAGGCCGTGACACTCGTGAGCGGATAGACCTTGACGGTCACATCGGTAGAAGCCTGCGTCTGCGAGAAGCTGTTGATGAGCTTGGCAACAGTGTCAAAGTCCTCTTCGCCGCTGAGCACGATGAGCGAGGAGCCCGCGGGATCCTGCAGCACCGAGACAGGGCCGGAGAAGCCGCCCGGATTTGCCGGACCCATGCGCCCGATCTGCGACACGGTCTGACGGACCAGGCCCATCAGCAGATCGGCATCAAGGCCAGCGGGCAGCGTGACAACGCGCACGCCGACAGGCTCGGCGGGCATCTGCCGCTCAAGCTCCGCCGCGAGCGCCGCAACACGATCGCCCGCGCGCGGACTGCCCACGATGACGAGCGAGTTGGTCGCGCGATCAACAGCGATCGTGACGTCCGGCTCGGCCTCGGGCTCGGCCATGATCGCCGCGGCTGCTGGGCCTGCGGCTGGCTCGTCCGACTCGCCCAGTGCGCCCATCGCACCCGTCACGATCAGGTACGGAACGCCCGAGACCCCGCTGGCGAATCCGACTGGACTTCGAGACCCCCTGGTGATCGCGATCGCACCTGCCCGGTCACCATCACGCGGCCCCGCATCGCTGCGTGAACCGGGCTCCTTCGGCGCGGGCTTGCCATCCTTCGTGCGCTTCATCAACTCCTCGGTCGAGATGATCTCGACCTTGGTGCCGCCCTGCTGCTCCATCAGGCGTTGCAGCGTGCGCGCCATCATCTCCGCGTCGACGCGGGATCGATCCAGCGGCACCATGCGCAGCTGGCGCGTGGCACCGATCGCCGCGGCGTCGAGCTTGCCCGTCAGCTCCTCTACCGTCTTCATCTGCCCCGCGTCCGCACGGACGATCAGCGAGTTGCTCGCAAGATCAACACGGATCGTTGGCGGCATCGTTCCGGTGGCGTCTTCCTTGAAGACCTCGGCCAGGTTCGTCGCGAGCTGCTGCGCATCGGCATTCTTCAGGGTGATCACGCGAAGAAGGCGTGAGCCGTCGGCCTCGCCCGCCGCGCCATCTCGCTGCACATCCAGAGTCGCGGCGACCTGCTCCGCCATGTCGAGCACGCCCATCGGCCCGCTCACGATCAGTGCATTCAGCCGCGGCTCCGCGGCGACGCGGATCAGCGGCTTCTCCTCGGCACCGCGCGCAATGGCCTGCATCCGCGCCCACTCCGGCAACCGGTCCAGCGCACTCTCGCGCGTCAGCACCTGCTGGAGCACCGGCGCGAGCATCTCGGCGCGGGCATGCTTGAGCGGGATGGTCCGGACTCCAAGTCCATCACGGTCCAGCGACGCGTCCATTTCCTCAACGAGCGAGCTCGCCTTCTCGATCTGATCGCGCGTGCCGACGAAAACAATGGTGTTGCTCCCAGGCTCTGCCGTCACCTGCGCCTCGGGCTCGCCGGGCTTGCTCTGGGCCTTCACAGCAGCCTGAACCGCCTGCGCGACTGTCGCGGCGTCACCCTTCTTCAGCCGGAAGACGCGCACCTCAACGCCGGTCGCGACCGACTGCTGATCGAGCGCACGCACCAGACCATCGGCCGTAGAGATTGCGTCGCGCGGGGCGGTGATGATGAGCGCGTTGCTGCCCAGATCGGCAACAACCTCAACAAGCGTCACGCCCTCCGGCGGCAGCTTCCCCTCGGTCTGCATCTGCTCGCGCACACGCGTCGTGAGGAGCTTCTGCAGCAGCGGCTGCAAACGCTCGGCGCGGGCGCTCGTGAGCGCGTACAGCTTCATCTCCGTCGGTGGCAGGTCGGGTGCGCCATCGAGCTTCTTCAGAACATCCTCGACGGCCGCGAGAGATTCAGGAGGCGCGCTGACGATCAGCGTGCGCGTCGAAGCGTCAACAGAGATGCCAACGGGCGCGGTCGGCGGCGCATTGAGCGAGCCCGTCGACGCAAGCTCACGCAACGTCTGCGCGACACTCGTCAGGTTGGCACGCTCGACGCGGTACGTCCGCAGCACCACACTGCCCGCAAGCTTCTGCTGGTCCAGGTTCTTCACAAGCTGCTCAAACCCGGGCAGTCGCTTCGCCGGCGCATCAACAATGATCGAGTTGGTCGCGCGATCCGCCCTCACCACCACCTCGCGCGAGGGCTTCAGGTCCGGCCGCGGCTGGCGCGTCCGCGGATCAACCGGGATCGGCGGATCGGGGAACATCTGGTCCAGCGTCTGCGCAAGCTCCTCCGCACGCGCGATCTTCAGCGGGAAAATACGGATCTCGCGCCCCTCCGCGTCGGCTCGCTCGGTCTCATTGAGATTCGAGACGATCGACTCGATCTCCGGCAGAAGCTCCTCATGGGCCGACACGATCAGCGTGTTGGTCGCCGGGTCGGCCTGGATCGAGACGGGCTTCTTCCCGCGCTCTTCCGCCGGACGCGCGTCGTAGGAAGTCTGCAGCACCGTCGCGAGGTTGCTCGCCTCGGTGCTGCGCAGCCGAAGGATCCGCAGCGGCGGCCGCTCGGCCTGCTGCTTTGAATCAAGGCTCCTTGCCAGCGCCTCAATCACGGGGAACTGCCCCGGCTGGGCCGCGATCATGAGCTGGTTGGTCGCTTCGATCACCTCAAACACTGGCTCGGGCCCGCCGCGAACGCGCATTGACTCGCTGCTCTTGACAAGGTCCCTCAGGAAGCCCACGACCTCTTCGGCCTTCGCGAGCCGCAGTTCCAGCAGCCGAACCTCGCGCCCCGGACCCGCTTGCTTGCCAAGCTCGTCCATCACGCGCGCGAACCGCGACATCTCCTCGCTCGCCGCGACCACCATCAGAGAGTTGGTGCTCGCATCGACCGTCACCTCAATCGGCGTGGCATTCGGAATCTGCTTCACCTGCGCGTCATAGATCGCGAGTGCCCGCTCGCGCACCTTCACCGCGTCCTCGGTCGCGATCGGGAAGATCCGCAGCCCCTTCTCGATCGGAACCAGCGAGAGCTCCTTGAGAAGCGTCTCGGTGATCTCGAACGTCTTCGCATCGCCCGCGATGATCAGCGTCCCGCTCTTGGGCTCGATCTCAATCAGCACCTGCACTGGCGGCTTGCCCGGCTGGGGCGGTTCGCTCAGCACGCCCTTGTCGGCCATCGATCGCAGCGTGCGCGATGCGGGCTCGAGCCCGGGCCCAGCGATCCGGTACGTGCGCAGCTGCGCCTGCGGGGGCAGCTCCACACGATCAAGCTTCTCCGCCAGCTCCTGGAGCGAGTCCATCCGCTCCTGCGGCGCATCGATGATCAGCGAGTTGCTGCCGGGCTCGGCGCTTACAAGCACGTCCTTCGTCCGGCGCAGCCAGGGCTGAGGCCGTCCCAGACGATCCGTCGGCATCGGCGGCTCGGGGAAGAGCCGATCCATCGCCGTCGCAACATCGCCCGCCTTCGCGACCTTCAGCGGGAAGAGCTTGGTCACGCGGTTCGTGCCGTCCTTGCTCTCCTTGTTCAGCTCCTCGACAAACGTGCGGATCCCATCGAACAGCTCGGGATGCGCCGTCACGATCAGCGTGTTGGTCCCCGCGTCCGCCCGGACGTCCACCGGCTTCTGGAGCCGCTCGGCCTGCGGCCGGCGCGAGTACTGCTCCGTCAGCATCGCCGCGATCGCCGGCGCCTCGGCCGTCCGAAGCTGCAGCAGCTTGATCGGCGGCACCTCAGAAGATTCTGGACGATCCAGCCGCGAGACAAAGTCCGTGATCAGCGCGTGCTGCGCGGCCTCGGCCGTCACAAGCAGCGAGTTGGTGCGCTCCACAAGCTGGATCGTCGGCTCCGGAACCGCGCGGGCTGGATCGATCGAGTCCGCGCCAGCGAGCAGTGCCCGAAGCGGCTCGAGCACCTTCGCCGCGTCCACGCTCTGCACATCAACCACGCGCGTCGTGCGCATCGGCGGCACAAGCTGCTGCGCCTGCGTCAGCACGTCACCAAAGATCCGCAGCGCATCCGCAGAACCAGTCAGGATCGCCGAGCCGCTGCGAACATCGAACTCAACACCCACGGGCCCGGGCTTCTCCGCCGAGCCCGCGATGCGATCGTCGTAGAGCTTCTTCGCGCGATCGAGCAGCGCCTGCGGCTCGGCGGAAGTCAGCCGCACAACGCGAAGGTCGGCCGACGAGCCCGGAGCGCCATCGAGCTGCGCCACCAGGGGCGCGAGCAACGCGAGCTGCTCCGGCCGCGCCCGGATAATCAGCAGACCCATCTCATCGATGGGCTCAAAGATCGGCTCGACAAGCGCCGAGCCATCGTCTGGAGTGAGCAGTGGCCGCGCCAGCCGCTGCAACTTCGCTGCGACCTGGCTTGGACGGTTCTTCGTCAGCTCAAACCGGCGCGACTCCTGATCCACAACGCCCGTGGCCCTGACGGTCGCAAGCAATTGGTCGAACGCCGCCACCGCGCGGCGTGAGCCCGCGATCACCGCCGTCTTGCTCGCCTCATCGCTGTTGACGCGTACCGGATCCTGTTCGGCCTTCCCAGTCTCCGCGTACAGCGCCTGCGCTCTCGCCAGCGCCGCCTTCGCATCTCCCGTCAGGCGGATCAGCCGGACCTCGCGGTCCGCGGCGTCCGGCTCATCAAGGCTCGCAACAAGCTGCTCGAACGCCTCCACGTCTGGCGCGGGCCCGATGATGATGAGACCTCGCCCGTCCGGCGTCGGCGTCGTGCGCACGGCGTTCTGCTGGCGAGGCGTCGCCAGCCGCGTCAGAACTTCCGCAAGCGTCGCCGGCGCGGCGTGCTTCAGCCGCAGCGGCACCGCGCGACGTTCCACCACCGCACCGGGAGAGCCGCCCTGGGCCGATGAGCCCGGATCAAGCTCGCTCAGCAGAGTGCCAGCCCGCGCGATCATCGTGGGAGCGCCCACCACCGTGACCTTGTTCTGCTCAGCGAGCGCGAGCACCACGGGCTTGTTTTTGGGTTCCAGGTTGGCAAAGAGGCCCGTGACCTGGCGCGCCGCATCATCGGCCTTCGCGCTGGCGAGGGCAAACGTCGCCATGGAGACCGACTCGCCCCCCGCGCTCTCCGGAATGTCCAGCAGCCGGATGACCTCTTCCACGGTGCGCAGCCGCGCCTCAGGCCCCACCGCGATGATCGAGTTGGTCCGCGGATCGGCCTGGATGTTCAGGCCCTGCACCTGCGTGTCCTGCACGACGCGCTGCGAGCCATCCTTATCAACAATCACCGTGCGGCTTCGCTCGCCCACGAGCCCCTTGAGTGATCCCAGCACCGTCTCGGCATTCGCATGCTTCAGCGGGAAGAGCTTGAACGCAGAGTCCGTAGGCTTCACCGAATCAATCGACGCCACAACCTCGCGAATCCGGCGCACCTGCGCCGCGCTCTCCACCACGATCAGCATGTTCTGGGCTGGCACCGCCAGCACGCCGCCAATCGGTGACACCAGCTGCTTCACCGTCTCCAGCACCTGCTCCACACGCGCGTTGTCGAGCGGGAAGTTCACCGTGACGATCTGGTCCGGCGTCAACCGATCCAAACCCTCGGGCGTCGCCACTACCGTCGGCCGGCGAGACGAGTCCTGGAGCGTCGCCAGATAAAGGTACTGCGGCTCGCGACGCAGGTGCACGCCCAGCCTCGCTAGATTCAGATTCACAATCGAGAGGGCATCCGCAAGCGTGTACTTCTCGCTGCTGATGAACGTGATCGTCCCCTGAGGCGTCGGTGCCTCATTGATGATCGGAACTCCACTCTCGCGCGAGATGAAGTCTAGCACCTGATCAATCGGCGCATCCTTGAAGTTGAAGCCGATCGCGTCGGGCTTTGGCGGCACAGCCGCAGCTGGCGTGACAGGCGTGACAGGGACTGCAGCGGCGTCGGGCTGCGCCGCGGCAGCCGGAACGGCCGCAGCCTCGCCCGCGCCAGGCTGGGCCGCCGCATCGGGCGCGGCGGCAGTCTCGGCTACTGAAGTCGCCGCTGGGGCCGCCACCGGAGCCGCTTCGAGAGCGGGCGCAGGAGCGGGTTCAGCAACCGGCCCAGGCGTAGCCGCCGGAACAGCGGTCGGTGCCGCGACCGGAACCGGCACGTTCTGTGCAAAGACCGAGAGTGGAGCTCCAGCGACGCCAGCCAGCGCGGCGGCGATCAAAAGCCGATGATTCGGCCCGCGAAGAGCGCGACCATCACGCCCATCCATCCCAGCATCCTGCCGACCGCTGCGGGCATTTCCATCCTGCTTGTTCCGACGCATCTAGAACCTCCCTGCTCAACGATGAGGATGGCCTGCTTCAAACGAAATCCGTCACCGCCGCACCAAACACAAGGCTCACCCGGCGACGGCACCTGAAACTCACGCGGCCAATCATCGCGACTCGAACCAAATCCAAACCAGACCAACGAGTCAGTCTACCTTACTTAACGGACGGCGTGACGCGAAACTCTGTCCATTGCGAACCTCAAACCTGTCGCCACCAATCTCGAAGATCCCCGACTCACCCGAACCGTCCACAAACACCGCGTCAAGAATTCGTGCGCCACGAAGCACCGTCACACGCTCGCCCGTGCGCGAGTTGATAAAAAACGCCTCTGCTCCGCGCCCGCCGGCCACAATCCCCGTGAGCTTCCAATCCTCGTACGGCGCAAATGGCTGAGGCGTCGGAGTACTGTCGGTTGTGGACTGCTGAGCAATCTGCACAGGCTTGTCCGCGCCTGAGCCCTCGGGCTTGTCCTCGATCGGTCGGCGGAATGCGTTCTTCTGAGCAATGGGCCTCCACGTCTGCTCGGCCGACGCCCGCGCGGGCGTGAGCGTGATCTCCGGATCAATCAGCTTGCCATCCTTCCCGCGCGCCAGCATGTTCGAAGCGAGCAGCGTGATGACATCCAGCCGCAGGTCAAACTTCGCCTCGTTGTCCTTCCCGCCCGTAGCGGGTTTGAGCTCAAAGCCCTCCACACGGTGGATCCACGTCTGGCTCTGCGCCATGGCGAGGCAGCCGAGAACCTGCTCGAGCGTGCCGCGGCCGCTCAGGCTCGCGCGGATCGCGTCAAAGTCCTTCTCCGCGCGGAGCTTCCTTTTTAGCGTCGTCGAGATGCCTCGGGCCTGGATCAACGGATTCGAGATACCAGTCGGGCGGCCGTGGCTGACCGTAACGCCCGTAAGTCCCGCCAGCTCACCAACGCGCGAGAGGCCATCGCGCAACCGCGCAGTCGCAACGTCCGGCTCCGAGGCCAGCGTCCGTGCCGCGAGCGTGTGCTGCTCGCTCAACAGATCATCCTGCCCGTCCAGCTCTTCTTGCAGTTGCAGGATGGAGGTCTGCGTCGTGCCGATGCGATCAAGCAGCTCGCGCCGGGGCGTGAGGAACATCCAAGAGAGGGCAAGCCACCCAACGATGAGCGCGACGAGAACCGCACCGATCGCGATGAAACGGGTTCTCTGCGCTGGGCCTTCGATCAAACTCATGGCTGGCCCCCCTTGCGGATCGGTGCGCCATCTGCTGGCGCCGTTTCGCCAGCCGCAGCTTTCACGCCAGCCGCGGGCTTCGCCGGTGGCGCAGGCACCGTCGCATCGCGCCGCCGCGTGGTCAGGACGAGTGAATACCTGTCGGGAACCTCAGCGCCCTTGTTGGTCACCTCATAGATCCCGCCGTCAAGCAGCCGCTCACGGAAGAGCGAGCCAACCTGCCGCGCCGACATCGATCCATCCACCGTCATCGCAATCGGCTGATCAGCGCTCCACTTCCCGCGCGGATAGGCCCCACTGGGCGCGAATCCCGCGGTGAACTCAGCCCGGCCAGAAAGCTCCCGCACAAGCCCGGAACGCGATTCAGGCGCGGCGTCGGAGAGAACCCGTGCGTGCTTCAACCAGTCCACCGGCTCGCTCATCCATGTCGCAAGGTGCTTCACGCGAGCGTGGCGCAGCAACATGTCGTCGCGCTCCTTGCGAAGCTGTGTCTCCTGCGCCGCAAGCAACTCCACGTCGCTGCGAAGTCCACGCAGCGACGCGTCCGCGAGCACATACGCGACGCCACCAAGCACGATCGTCGCAGCGATTCCCGCCAGTGCGAGTTGCCGAATACGTGCGCCACGGTCAGGAGCACGCCGCGGATGCAGGAAGTCAAGCGTCGCAACCGCTTCGGCGTGCTGCACCAGGATCCCAACCAGCGCCGCAGCCATTCCGCGAGAAGCCTCGCCCATGCTCTGCGGGATCGCGATCATTCTGGGCAACCGGACCGTCTCGCCGCGGCAGTCCAGCGACTGCGCACACCCCAGCGCAATCCGCTCGGACAACGGATCCTCACCCACCACCAGCACCGCCTCAAGCTCGCCGCCAGTCCTCGAGGCTCGGTGAGAGGCCCACGTCCTTCGCGCCTCAACCGCCAGCCGCTCCGCAAACGGACCAGCATCATCAGCACCCGGCCGCGCCAGCTCCACGGCTCGCGCCGCCTCAAGCCGCCCGCGCTCAATCACAACAAACTCAGTCGACGAAGCACCGACACACACACCAAGCGCCGGACCATCGCGCCGCTGAGTAATGTCCGCGAGCAGGGCGGCGATCGCATCGCACTTGAGCGCAAGCCTCACGGGCTTCAGCCCCGCAGCCCGGGACATCTCCCGATACCAGTCCAAACGCTCGCCAGGCATCGCTGCCGCGAGCGTCGGCACGCCATCCTCCGTCGCACGCCCCGCCACATAGTCAATCGCGGCAGACTCCCCTCCCACAGTGATCTGCCGCATCATCTGAAGCCGCACCATCGCCGCAAGCTCGCCATCCGCCGCGCCACCCTCAACCCGGGGCAGCGTCAGCAGCTTCAGGACAACCTCGCTGCGCCCCGCGGCCAGCGTCACCTTGCCGCGAGGAACATTCGCCGTCGAGAGCTCCTGCTGGACCCACGCCCCCACCGCTCGCGCATCATCCATCGCGAGCCCATCGGGCCGCGCCGCCGTGCACCAGCCATCAACCACGACCGACCCAGGGCGCACCTCGCCCCAGACCGCCGTCAATCGCCCTCCATCAATCTCGATCACCGTGTGCTTGCCGCTGCTCATCCGTGCGTGGCTCCTCTTGCGTTCCGGTGTCTGTCCTGCGGGCGATCTCGAATGTGTCTGAGTCTGTCGCCCCTGTTCGTTCCGCGGCCGTCATGGTCTCCTGGGTGCCCATCGCCCGATGCGCCGATCCTGACGCTCGGTCTTCGACGCTACCTCCGAGGCTTCATCATCAGATGCTACGGGAGCAGCCTCGCCATCATCCGAGCCAGCCAGCCTGCCGGGTGAAGGATCGAGCGATCGCCCCAACGTTCGCTCGCGCGGCGGTCTCGGGGTGCGAGTCGGCTTGATGTCGCGACCCGGATCCGTCGGCTCGGGAGCAGCGGTCCCTGCCGCAGGCTCGATTACCTCAGGTGCCTGAGTACTCGCCACCACGCGCGACTCAACATCTCTCGCCACGGGCCTCATCGTGATGTCCCGCAGATAGGCCACGCGCGGCCGCGTTCCAGACACATCGATCACGGCCTCGACCACCGACACAGGGCCACGCGACGCATCATCCGAACTCACGGAAGCACGCTCACCCATCATGCCCTCTTCACCATCCCGTCCGCTCGCCTCGCGCCGCGACATCGGTTCAAGCCGCACCTCAACACGCACTCGCCACACCAGCGATCGCGTCGTGATCCACTTGGCCGCTCTCGCAAACTCCTCAGGCTCGATCACGCCGCGCTCAAGTGGCCACGAAACACGCCGCAGCGTGTCAGCGTCCAGCCGCGATCGCTCCTGAACCACGCGCTCGGCCGACTCGGCATCAAATCCCGGAATCGCCGCAATCACACGCGCCGTCGCACGCCCGATGTCCACGCGCCCGAGCCGAAACGCATCGTCACCAAACGCGATCGCATCCAGCACCTCACCGATCAACGCGGGCGGCGCGCCATGCTCAAGCAGCCGAGTTGCCGCCTCCGACTCATCTCCCGGCTTGCTATTCGCACTCAGCAGCCGCTCAATC
>Ga0105046_10004010_pt1 | contig 23414 bp, 15 predicted proteins | sample MAT03_FD_78385 | JGI IMG/M metagenome (GOLD analysis project Ga0105046, IMG submission 78385) | Freshwater microbial communities from Lake Fryxell liftoff mats and glacier meltwater in Antarctica - MAT-03 (megahit assembly) | ecosystem: Environmental > Aquatic > Freshwater > Ice > Liftoff...
GGCAGCCCGTCGTCCACAGGAGTAACAGTGCAGCAGGTCGCGTGCGCGTGTGCATGGGAGGCGTCCCTGGGTCGGTCATGGCGACTCGAAGCAGTACAGCGCGGCCGTGTCCAGGCAAGTCACCGGGTTGGTCGCGTCGCCCGTGGCGAGCGTCCAGCTCCCGTCCTTCGCGGTACTGCGGCCGATGTACGCCTTCAGCTCGAAGTCAGGCGAGGTCCAGTCCTCGCAGTGGTTACCGGGCATCGCGGTCCCGTCCGGCCGGGTGTCGGTCCATACCGACGCGTTCTTCGTCTCCGAATTCTCGTCCACGTTGAGCGCGTTGAGGATCTCGCCACCCACCAGCGCGTCCCAGCTCTGCGCGAACACCAGCCCGTTGCGCAGCACATACCGACCCGGCGAGTGGTACATCCGCTCCCCCGCGCTCTGCGTCGTCGTCGACACCCACGCCTTGAACCGCGGTTGGCTGTTCATCAGCAGCCCTGCCACCGCCGCGAGGTGGTTGCAGTAGTAGTCCATGTCCGCGTGCCCCGCGAAGTCCCCACCGTGGTCAGACTTCGACGTCACGAACACCAGCCGGTCAAACACGCAGCCGAAGCACGCCGTCTGCCCGGGGTCGTCGCACTCCTCCTCCCCCTCCACCACGCCGTCTCCGCACACCGCCCCCGGCCCCGTGCTCCCTTCGCTCACCGTCCCGCTCGTCGCCACCGGCCCCGTCGTCGTCGTGCCTCCGCTCGTCCCCGACCCCCCGGACTCCGTCCCGCTGCCCGGACCCGCCGTGCCCGTCGAGTCGCTGCTCGCGGTCTCCGTGCTGCTCCCGCTCGACCCCTCCGTGGTCGAGCTCGTCTCCATCCCGGGCTCGGTCATCGGCACTGCCTGCCAGGCCGCCCAGTCGCGCTCGAGCCCGCAGGCCAGCACAAACACGAGGACACTGCAACTGGCGGGGATACGTGGGGCACGTCTCATGGCCCGACGGTTTCACGCGGGCGGGCGCGTCGTCAAGGCGTGCGATGACCCTCTCAACCCCCTCCAGAGGCCGCCTAGTGAAATTTGTGTAAGCTCAATTACTGAATCTGGTTAACGCAATAACTCTGGGGAATCCTCATTCGTGCCGGATCGGCCACCCCGCGACCGCGGCGTTCGTAATGCCAGGATACGTGCATCCCGAGATCTCCTCGCCCAACGCTCGCCCCACCGGACGCCCGTCAGACCAGGTACGCGACCTTCTCGCCGAACAGCCGCTCGAGCGCGTGGATGAGGTCGTCATCGGCGCTCACGTTGAACTGGTCGCCGAACACGATGTCCGCCCCGAAGCTCTCGCTGACGACCTTGAGCTCCATCGTGCAGTGTCCGCTGTGATGGGCGACGATCTGCTTGAGCCGCAGGATGCGGTCATCGGTCAACTGCTCGAGCGTCAGCTTCAGTTGCACCTTCTTCGTGCGCTCGGTCCGGACATCGGCGATCGGTCGCGCGGAGTCGACGAGCACCTTGAACTTGTTGGCCTCGCCCTCGTCGTCGGTCTCGACCTGCAGCTTACCGGTGACGAACACCGGGTCGTCCCCGATCGCTTGCAGTCGATCGCCGAAGCTCAGCCCGCTCTGCTCGTCGAGGCGCGCGTAGGTCTTGGGGAACACCACGCACTCGATCCGCCCGAGTTGATCCTCGAGCTGGAAGATCCCCATCGAACCCTTGCCGCTGCGGGTCTGGACCTCCCGGAGGTCGCAGATGAGGCCCGCGAGCGTGACCTCCTGGTCATGCTGTTCACGCTTCAGCTCCCCCGTGCGTCGCGCCACGGCGTCGATGTCCTGCTGGAATCTATCGAGCGGGTGTCCGGTGAGATAGAAGCCGAGCGCCTCGCGCTCCTTGAGCAGCTTGATCTTCGGGGCCCACGCCTCGCCGCTCGGATAGGTCTCGACGTACACCGGCGTCTGCGCGGCGAACATGTCGAACAGGCCCTTTTGGCCGCTGTCACGGTCCCGCGAGGCGCCCTGGCCCTGCTCGACCGCCGACTCGATCGCCCCGAGGATCACCGACCGGTCGCGGCCGTTCGACACCAGATCGAGGGCACCCGCGCAGGTCAGGCCCTCGAGCGTGCGCTTGTTGACCTTCTTCAGATCGACGCGGCGGCACAGCTCGAACAGGCTGACGAACGGGCCGCCCGACTTGCGCGCGTTCAAGATCGCGTCGACCGCGTTCTCGCCGACGCCACGCACGCCGGCCAGCCCGAAGCGGATCTGCTCCTCGTGTGATCCATCGTCCTTGCGGCGTCGGACCACCGAGAAGTCGCGACCGGACTCGTTGACGTCCGGCGAGAGCACCGTCAGGCCCATCGCGCGCGCCTCGGCGATGAACTTGACGACGTTGTCGTTGTTCGCCTTGTCGCAGGTCATCAGCGCCGCCATGAACGACGCCTCGTGGTGATGCTTCAGGTACGCCGTCTGGTACGTGATCAGCCCGTACGCCGCCGAGTGCGACTTGTTGAAGCCGTAGCCCGCGAACTTGTCGATGAGGTCGAAGATCTCGCTCGCCTTGTCGTGGGCGATCTGTGAGGCGGCCGCGCAGCCGTCGACGAACAGCTTGCGCTGCTTGTCCATCTCCGACTGCTTCTTCTTGCCCATCGCCCGGCGCATCATGTCGGCGGAGCCGAGGCTAAAGCCGGCCAGCACCTGGGCCGCCTGCATCACCTGCTCCTGGTACACGAACACCCCGTAGGTCTCCTTGAGCACCTCTTCGAGCAGCGGGTGCGGGTACTCGATCTGCTTGCGGCCGTGCTTGCAGTCGATGAACTGGTCGACCATGCCGCCCTCGAGCGGCCCTGGCCGATACAGCGCGACCGCGGCGACGATGTCGCCGAAGCAGTCGGGGCGCAGCTTCTTGAGCAGGTCCTTGAAGCCGCTCGACTCGAGCTGGAACACGCCGGTGGTGTCGCCGCGGCTGACCATCTCGTAGACCCCCGCGTCGTCCATCGGGATCTCGGCGAGGTCGAAGGGCTCCTGCTTGTCCGTCACGGGCACGGCCGTGATCGGATGGATGAGGTTGATCAGGCCGACCGCCGTCGACAGCACCGTGAGCGTCTTGAGGCCGAGGAAGTCGAACTTCACCAGTCCGGCGAGCTCGACGTCGTTCATCGTGTACTGCGTGACGATCTTGCCGTCGGCCTGGAAGCACGGCACGTGGTCCCACAGCTTGCCGTTGCTGATCACGATGCCGGCCGCGTGCATGCCCGCGTGGCGGTTGAGGCCCTCCAACGCGGTGCCGATCTTGAGCACCTCTGCCACCCTGGCGTCGTCACGCGCGCGCTGGCGTAGCTTCCCACTGCCCTCGGCGACCATGATCGCGTCCTGGTACTTGGCGGCCAGCTCGGGGTTCTTCTTGACCTTGTCCTTGAGCGCCGCCGGGTCGGCGAGCGCCATCGACAGCGTCACTTTCGGGCCCTCGGGCACCGACTTGGCGATCTCGTTGGCCTCGGACGGCTGCAGGCCCATCACGCGGCACACGTCGCGCACCAGGCCCCTGGCCTTGAGGCTGTGGAAGGTCGCGATCTGGGCCACGTGGTCGACGCCGTAGCGCTCCGTCACGTACTGGATCACCTCCTCGCGGCGGTCCATGCAAAAGTCGATGTCGAAGTCCGGCATCGACACGCGCTCGGGGTTGAGGAAGCGCTCGAATAGTAAGCTGTACTGGATCGGGTCGAGGTCGGTGATCCGCAGCGCGTAGGCGACCAGGCTCCCGGCGCCGGATCCACGGCCCGGACCGACCGGCACGCCGATCTGCTTGGCGTGGCGGATGAAGTCCCACACGATCAGGAAGTAGCCCGGGAAGTTCATCTGCACGATGACGTCGAGCTCGAAGCGCAGACGCTCGCGGTACAGATCGGGATCGAAGCTCTGACCCCGGCGCTGGAGCTCACGAAACCGGGTCTCTAGCCCCTCCAACGCGACCTTGCGCAGGTACTGCGGCAGGTTCTCCTCGGCGCCCTCGGGCAGCTTGAAGTCCGGCAGCTCGGGCTTGCCGAGCTTGAGCTCGACGTTACACATCGCCGCGATCCGGCCGGCGTTCTCGAACGCGCCCGGGTACTGGCGGAAGTACGGCGACATCTCCTCGGCGCGCTTGATGTAAAACGCGTCGCAGTCGTGCTTCATGCGCTTGGGGTCGTCGAGCGTGCGCCCCTGCCCCATGCACATCAGCACCTCGTGCGCGTGGGCCTCGTCGCGGTTGACGTAGTGGCAGTCGTTGGTGGCGACCAGCGGCGCGCCGACGTCGGTCCCGAGCTGCGCGAGCGCGGCGTTGACCCGCTCCTGCGCCTCCATCCCGTTGGGCTGCAATTCCAGGAAGTACATGCCCGGCTCGAAGATCGACTGGTACTCCTGGACCGTCGAGCGCGCGGCGTCCATGTCCCCCGCGTTGATGAGCTTCGAGATGTGTCCGCCGAGGCACGCCGACAGCCCGACCAGCCCCTCGCTGTGCTCGCGCAGCAGCTTTCTATCGATGCGCGGGTTGTAATAGAATCCCTCGAGGTGGCCCTTGGAGACCAGAAACTGGAGGTTCTTGAACCCGATCTCGTTGCGGGCCAAAAGCACGAGGTGATAGTTCTTGCGGTCGACCCGGGCCTTCATGTCGCCGTCGGACAGGTAGACCTCGCAGCCGAAGATCGGCTTGACCCCGTGCGCCTTGGCCTCCTGATAGAACTGGAGCGCGCCGAACATGTTGCCGTGGTCAGTGACCGCGACGGAATTCATGCCGCGCTCCTTGACCGTCTTGCACAGGTCCTTGGTGCGGATCGCACCGTCGAGCAGGCTGTACTGGGTGTGCAGATGCAAGTGGGCGAAGTCCGCCTCGCTCGATGTGCCCGGGGTGCCGCCGCCGCCTTCAGCCATGGCCCGCAACCTATCACGTCCCCGCGCGGATCCGCGGCCCGCCTCCGGGCCGCGATCCCGATCGTGACCGCCGCGCTGCTGGCCTGCGCGCCGCCCGGCCCCGCCGCCGACGCGAGCCCCGTCACGCACGCGCCCGCCGGCCCGCTGCGCTTGCCGCTCGACACGGCGATCGGATCCCTCGATCCCGCGAACGCGAGCGACGCCGTGAGCCGGCGCATTACTTCGCAGATCTTCGACACCCTGCTCGAGTGGGAGCCAGAAGATCAACACAAAGAAGGTCCGCAGAAAACGGACGGCGGACCCGGCGCGCTGCGCCCGGAGATCCTCGCCGAACTGCCGCGCGTCAGCGCCGACGGCCTGACCTGGACCCTCACGCTGCGCCGCGGCCCCGACGCGCGCCGCTTCGCCGCTGACACCTGTCTCGAAGGACAGGCCAGGCCCGTGCGCGCCAGTGACGTCGCCGCCTCACTGCTGCGCATCGACCCGGTCCGCCACGCCGCCTACGCGCTGCTCGCCGGGCGCATCGCCGGCCTCGACGCGATGCACACCGCGAACGCCCCCGGATCGCCCTCTGTCGGCGTCATCGCGGACGACGCCACCGGCACCGTGACGCTGCGCCTGACCCGGCCCCAACCCGAGCTCCCCGCCGTGCTCGCCAGCCCGATGCTGGCGATCGTGCCGCCGGAGTGCCTCGCCTTTTACGACGGCCGCGACGCCGAGCACCCGCCCTTCGCCCGGCACCCGGTCGGCAGCGGGCCCTACGTCCTCGACCACGCGCGCAGCCAGTTCCCGGGCAGCGTCATGCTCGTGCGCAGCCCCGACGCGCCGCCCTCCGACCGCCTCTTGCCGCTCGGGTGTACGCAGTCGCCAGGGGCCGGCGAGGTCGCGCTGACCCACTTCAGCGACGCCGAGCCGGCCCTGCGCGCGTTCCAGGCCGGCGAGCTCGCGCTCATCGCCCCGGGCCAGAGCCAGTTCGCCGAGGTCGTCGCCGATGCAACGACCGCGACCTTGCGACCTGGCGCGGCCCCCCGGGGCACGAAGCTGCAGCGCGCCTCGACGCTGTCGACCGACTTGCTCGTGTTCGCCATGCGCGACCCGGACATCGGTCAGAGCCCTGACGCCGCCGTCGACGCCAGGCACCGCGCGCTGCGTCAGGCGATCGCGCTGGCCTTCGACGCGGTCCGGTATCTCCGGGTCGTGCGCAACGACGCCTGGGCGGTGCCTCGCGCGCGCATCGTCCCGCGCGGCCTCGGTGGCGCGCACGACGACGAGCCCCTGCACCGCTTCGCGCCGCCCGCCGCGGACCTCGAGCAGGCCCGAGCGGTGCTCGCCGCCGCCGGCGTCACCGGGCCGCGCACGCTGCGTTACTGGAGCGGCGCCAGCGAGGCCGAGGCGCAGGAGGCCAGCATCTTGCGCGATGCATTGCTCCCGCTGGACATCGACCTCGAGATCACGCGGCGCCTCGGCTATCTCAACGACGCCTTCGGCGGTCGTGGCCCCGCGCAGCTCTACAGCCTCCGCTTCGACGCCGACTACCTCGACGCCCAGAACTTCCTCGCCCCCTTTACTTGCGCCGCGCCCGACAACTACAGCGGCCACTGCGACCCCGACTACGACGCCGACTTCGCCGCCTTCGCCGCCGCGCCCCCGGGTCCGCGGCGCGATGAGGCCGCCGCGCAGCTCGAGCGCCGCCTCGGCGAGACTGTCGCGGTCCGGCCGATCGATCAGCCAGAGGCCTGGTATCTGGTCCAGCCGTGGTTGTCCGGCGTGAGTCGACACCCGCTGTCCGGCCTGCGCGTCGAGCTGCTGTGCCCGCGCCCATGACCGCGTCCGGCCGCCGCGTACCTGGTCCGTCGGCCAAAGCGCTTGCGGTGCGTCACGCGGGGCGGCCTACCGGGCTGCGCGCGCACCTGTTAGGTTGCGCGCGCTCGCGGCCGCGCCGCGACCCCTACACGCCATGCAACGCACCTTCGCCATCATCAAGCCCGACGCTGTCACCTCCGGTCACCAGGGCGGCATCCTCTCCAAGATCCAGGAGTCTGGCCTCCGCGTGGTCGCGCTCAAGACCGTCCGCCTGAGCCAGACCCAGGCCGAGGGCTTCTACGCCGTCCACAAGGCGCGCCCCTTCTTCGGGTCGCTCGTGACCTTCATGACCGAGGGCCCGGTGGTCGCCATGATCCTCGAGGGTGACGGCGCGATCGCCAAGTGGCGCGACCTCATGGGTCCGACCGACGCCACCAAGGCGCCCAAGCACACGCTGCGCGGCACCTACGGCACCAGCATCGAGCGCAACGCGACCCACGGCTCGGACGCCGAGGACACCGCCGCCTACGAGATGGGCTTCTTCTTCAGCGGCCTCGAGCTCGCCGGCGTCTGATCGTCTCGCTTCATCAGCCCTGTATCTCGCTGGATCATATCTGTCCCATGGACCAGGTCGTCGCCATCCGGCCGCCCGCCCGCGGGATCCCGCGGGGTGGCCTACAAAACCTGCGAGACCTCGATCTCGCGGGTTTGACGACCTGGCTCGCGCAGCAAGACCCGGGCGCGCCGCGCCACCGCGCCGACCAGTTGTTTCGCTGGCTGCACCAGCGCCGCGCGTCTGACTTCAAGGACATGTCGGACCTGCCCGCGGCGGAGCGCACCCGCCTCGCGGGCGTCGCGTCGCTGGCCCGCCTGCACGTCGACGCCGTGTTCACCGCCCGCGACGGTACGCGCAAGCTCAGGCTCCGCACTGCCGACGGCGCTGCCCTCGAGAGCGTCTTGATCCCGAACGAGGATCGCGGGTTCACCCAGTGCGTCTCGTCGCAGGTCGGCTGCGCGTTGACTTGCAGGTTCTGCGCGACCGCCAGCCTCGGCTTCCAGCGCAACCTCGCCACCTGGGAGATCGCCGATCAGGTCTACCAGGCCCAGGACCTGCTGGCCCGCGAGGCCGTGGCGGAGGGCGCCGAGTACCCGGGCCGGATCACCAACATCGTGTTCATGGGCATGGGCGAGCCCCTCCACAACTACAACCAGGTCAAGCGGGCGATCGAGCTGCTGACCCACGCGCACGGGGCCGGCATCGCCAGTCGCCGGATCACCATCTCGAGCTCCGGTCTGGTCCCCGCGATCGAACGGTTCGCGCGCGACGATCTGAGCAAAGAGGTCGGCCTGGCGATCAGCCTCAACGCCACCACCGACGCCGTACGCGACCAGGTGATGCCGATCAACACCCGCTGGAACATCGCCGCCTTGCTCGCCGCGGTCCGCCAGGTCCCGCAGCACCGCCGGCGCTACGTGACCTTCGAGTACGTGCTCCTCGCCGACGTCAACGACACCGACGACGACGCCCGCCGGCTGTCCGCGCTGGTCGGTGACATGCGCTGCCAGGTCAACGTCATCCCCTTCAACCCGCACCCCCACGCCGCGTTTCGCCGCCCCACCCCCGCCCGCGTACAACGCTTCATGAGCCGCTGCCGCGCGCTCGGCCTGCACGTATATCTACGGACCCCTCGCGGCGACGACATCGGCGCCGCCTGCGGCCAACTCGCCCTCGAAGCCGACCCCGTCCCCGTCCCCGTCCCCGTCCCCGTGGCGTAACAAAAGCCGACCCGCGCGACCGAATACCAAGCCGACCCGCGCGACCCAATACCAGGCCGACCCGCGCGACCCAATCTCCGCGCAGGCATGCGACCTCACGAAACGCTCGCCAGGTAGCACGCGGCCGGCGACCATCGCTCCGCACACGCGGGTCCGACAGGCGGTCAGCGACCGACGGTCGGACCCGATCGTCCAGCATCCGGCGAGACCTCCCCGCCAAAGCGAGGCCGGGCGCGCATGTTCCACGGGGTCGCATGCCCGGGGGTCCGGGGGTGCCCCGCCGATTTATCGGATGCCTCGAGGACGAGCGAAGCGAAGTCCTCGAGTTGCAACGACGAATCGGCGGGGCACCCCCGGACCCCCGGAGAGTGCGCCCCCGGCAGGACATCCGCCCCCAGCCGAGCGCGCCCACCAGGGCTCGAACCTGGGACCCTCGGCTTAGAAGGCCGATGCTCTATCCAGCTGAGCTATGGGCGCTTGGTCGGGGCGAGAGGATTCGAACCTCCGGCATCCTGCTCCCAAAGCAGGCGCGCTACCAGGCTGCGCTACGCCCCGAATTGTTGCGGAACATACAGCAGCCGCGGCGGCCGGTAAACCCCCGTCGTAGCTATCCGCGCGGGAGCGCGTCCAGGCCTGCGATCAGGGCGCGGACCGCCTGCCCGCGGTGTGATCGGGCGTTCTTTTCGGCCGCCGTCAGCTCGGCCGACGTGACCTGACCCGCCTCTGTTTCGATCCAGAAGTGGGGGTCGTAGCCGAAGCCGGCCTCGCCGCGGCGTTCGCTGCGGATCTCGCCGTGCCAGTGGGCGGTGAACAGCGCCAGGTCCGGGTCGGTCGCCGGGTCGGCGCCGGGGATCGCTGGGGTTGCTCCGTCGACGCGGCGGAGGGCCAGCACGCACACGTAGTGGGCTGCGGAGCGATCCACGCCTTGTTGCGTGAGCGCGGCGATCAGGGCTGTGTTGTTGGCGGCGTCGTCGGCGGCGGGTCCGGCGTAGACCGCCGAGTGCACCCCGGGGGCGCCGCCGAGGGCATCGACGCAGATCCCGGAGTCATCGGCGAGCACCAGGGTGTCGTCGGGTTCGCCGAGGCCACGCAGCCACGCTGCGATGCCACGGGCTTTGAGGGCCGCGTGGGCCACGAAGCTGTCCTGGTCCTCCGCGATCGTCGGGGCCGGGCCGAGTTCGCGGGCCGCGTGGACTTCGATCGGCAGGTTGGCGGCGGCGATCATCCCGGCGAGCTCGGCGAGCTTGTGGATGTTGCCGGACGCGAGGACCAGGCGTCTCAAGCTCCGCCTCGCAGCGCGAGCTGTTGCGCGTCGACGAGCTGGCGGATCCCGCCTTCCGCGAGGTCGAGCATTGTGTTGAGGTCGGCGCGGGAGAAGGTCGTGCGTTCGCCGGTACCCTGCACCTCCACCAGGCCGCCGCCGGCCAGCATCACCACGTTGAGGTCGACCGCCGCGCGGCTGTCCTCCGCGTAGGCCAGGTCGAGGAGCGGTCCCGGTGCTCCGCCGTCGACGGCAGCGACCATGCCGACCGACACGGCAGCGACCTGGCGAAGCTGCGGGTCGGCGGTCAGCGCACCCTGACGCAGCAGGGCTCGGATCGCGAGTGCCAGGGCCACGAAGCCGCCGGTGATCGCTGCTGTGCGGGTCCCGCCGTCGGCCTCGATCACATCGCAGTCGACCACCAGGGAGATCGGCCCGGCCGGTCCGACCAGGCGTCCGAGGTCGATCGCTGCGCGCAGCGATCGTCCGATCAACCGCTGGATCTCCTTTTCGCGTCCGCCCGACTCCCGGCGTGCGCGTGGGCGGACCGAGCCTGGGAGCATCGCGTACTCCGCGGTGACCCAGCCGCCGTCCTTGAGCCATGCGGGTGCGCGGGGCTCCTGGCTGGCGGTGCAGATCACCCGGGTCCTCCCCGCGGTCACCAGTGCCGAGCCGAGGGCCGAGCCGATGAAGCCCGGCTCGATCGAGAACGGCCGGAGTTGGTCGATATTACGTCCGTCGATGCGCATCGCGGCGCACCCTAGCACCCCCACCCGTGGGCTGTCCGCGGGCGTGGCCGACGAGCGCGAGCTCGACGACGGCATCCGCGAATTGAGGTGGCTGGGCGCCAGGCGCCTCGGAGGCCGCGAAATAAGACAAGGCGAGGTGTCCGAAGACACCTCGCCTCTCTTGCTTGGTGATTGTCGTACCGAAAGGACTCGCCGCTAACTAGTGAGCGGGGGCCGGAGCGACGGGAGCGACGACACCGGCGGTGGCGGCGGCGGGCGGGGTGCCAGCGGCCGGATCGGGCTTGGTGTCCTCGATCTTCTTCTCTTCGGTCTTGGTCTCGGTCTTCGAGCCGTCCGCCTTGGTCTCGACCTTGGACTCGACCTTCTTCTCTTCGGTCTTCTTGCCACCGTCGCCGCCGCAGGCGGGGGTCATGAGGGAAACAGCGGTCAGGGCCGCGAACAGGAACTGGGTGTTGAGCTTCATGGACAGAAATCTCCTACGGGCTGGATCGGGTTGATCGAGTCGTGACGGGGACTCTAGTCCAAGTCGCGCCGGCCTAGCAACGATCCCGACAATCCCCGACAGCGGGTTTCGCGCAGAATATCTCTGAGGAACTCTGGTCCCCCACCAGACCCCGCAGATCACCGCCAGGACCCACTCCGCCGCCGCTGCCCTGTGGGAAAGCTCCATTTCGTCGCCGCTGGGTCGGGCCCAAGGCCCCCTATGCTCGGCCCCGATGATGGACCGCGACCCCTCGATCTCCGCGATCTTCCAGCCCGATCCCGCCGCGCCGACGCGGGCGCTGCTGGTGGCAGGCAGTTGCGGCAACGTCGGCTTCGGCAAGCTCGGGCAGTTTGCGCGCGTGCTCGCGCGGCACGGCGTCCCGGTGATCGCCCTCGACCTCTCGCCGGACGTGCTCGGCGTACGCGAGCGGCTCGCCAAGGAATTCGGCGCGCGCCTCGGCGCCGACGAGATCGCCGAGATCCTCGCTGGCATTACGCCGATCCAGGGCACCCTCGCCGACCTCCCCGCGGACCTCGCGATCGGCATGGTCTTCGAGGCCATCCCCGAGAAGCTCTCGATCAAGCGGCCGTTCTACGCGGCCGTGCGGGCCCGCGATCCCGAGGCTTACATCTTCTCCGCGACCTCGGGTTTGACCACGCGCAAGCTCTTCGAGGGTCTGCCGGGCAGCGAGCGCTGCGGCGTGCTCCACCCGTTCTTCCCGCACCTCACCAACAAGCTCTGGGAGCTGCCCGAGTTTGGGGCTGTCACTGGCAAGGCCGAGGTCAAGGCGATCAAGTCGTTCCTCGCGCGCGCCGGCATGAACCTCATCTCCGTGCGCGACGTGCCGAGCTTCGCCGCCGATCGCTTGTTTTGCGGGATGATGCTCGAGGCCGTCCGGATCCACGCCGACACCGGGCTCTCGCCCGCCCAGGTCGACGATGTCTGCAAGCAGGTGCTCGGCACCTCGCCCTTCTTCGTCCACAACCTGATCCGCGGCGCCAACGCGCTGTCGGCCCACTGCATGCAGCTCATGCAGGAGGAGGTCGACAGCAGCCTCTACACGATCCCCGCCGCGTGGCAGCCTTACATCGACGACCCCGCCAAGCAGTGGCCGTACGATCGCGGCCAGCGGTGCCCGCCGGAGGCCGTGCAGGCGGTCGGCGAGCGCCTGCTCGGCATGCTCTTCACGCTGACCGCATACATGCTCGAGCACAAGATCGCCGGCGTCGACGCGATCAACTTCCTCGCCGAGAAGGCGCTCGCCTTCCGCGAGGGTCCGCCCGCCCTCATGCAGTTCATGGGTCTCGAGCGCGCCGCCGACCTCACCCGTCGTTTCCTCGAGCAGCAGCAGATCACCCGCGCCGACGAGGTCGCCCCGCTCGGCGTCCTGCAAAAGACCGGCGCCGGCGCCGAGGTCGGCTGGGGCTCGGTGTATGTCGGGCGCAGCGTCATGAACGGCGTCGGCCTGCTCTCGCTCAAGCGCACCACCCTCAACTTCACCTTCATCTCCGAGCTCGACCGCGCCTACGAGGCCCTGCAGCGCGACCCCGAGGTCACCTCGATCGTGCTCGCGCCCGACGGCGTTTACAGCCGCGAGTTCGGCCACGGCGCCGACCTCCAGTGCTTCGTGCCGGTGCTCGGCGACAAGGAGGCCGCGCTCAAGCTGATCCAGCGCTGGAAGGGCACCCTGGGCAAGCTGCGGGCCGGCAAGCCGACCGTCGCCGCGCTGGTCGGCCGCGTGCTCGGCGGCGGCCTTGAGCTCGCCAGCGCCTGCCACGCGAGGATCGCCGCCGAGGGCACGATCCTCGGTCAGCCCGAGGCCACCGTCGGTGTGCTCCCGGGTCTCGGCGGCTGCCACATGATCCATCGCCTCTCGCAGGCCGAGGCCTACCCGCGGATCAACGAGATCCTGCTGACCGGCGGCAGCTTCCCGGTCGAGGAGGCCGCGCAGTGGGGCTTCGTCACCAAGGTCGTGCCCGTCAAGGACCTGCCGCGCGCCAGCATGGCGCTGGCCGCCGAGATGGCCGAGACCGGCGTCACCCCGGCGTTTCGCAGCGAGCCCGCCGAGGTCGTCGTCGACGCCGCGATCGCCGGTCGCAACGCCGCCGGCGTCGCCCTCGACCGCCCGCATCGCGAGCTCCTCACCCGCACGATCGAGGACTGCAACAACCTGCCCGCCACCGTCGCCGCCGACGTCGAGGCCGAGCGCGCCGCCGAGAGCTTCACCCTCTCCTCCTCGCGGATCGGCGTGCAGGCGCTGCTGCGCGGCAAGCCGCCGGTGTTCGAGCAGCCGCTCGAGTAGCCCCCCATGACCGCGCCGCCGCAGCGCCCGCGACCCGAGCGCACCGCGCTCGCGCGCCGTGGTGGCTCGCCGACCCTCGTCTACGCGCTGGCCGTCCCGCCTGCGCAGGTCATCGTCCACTTGCTCGCCCGCGACGGCGTGCAGGAGAGCCAGGAGGGCGTGAGCCCGCCGGGCGAGGCCGGCTTCGACCTGCAGCGGACCGCCCAGGGCTTCACCATCACCGCCGACCCGGGAGGACCGGGCGCCTGGCGGCCCGGATCGCTGGCGATCTGCGAGGCCGAGCTGGAGGCGATCCCCGGCGGCGCCCGTCTGGTCGTCCGGTTTCGCATGCACCCCTTGACCCGCGGCGCCTTCATCTTCCTGACCGTCATCGGTCTAGCCATGCTCGGCTTCCAGTGGATCATCGCCGGGCCGACCACCGCCGTCGTGCTGCTGTTGCCGATCCTCGTCGTCGCCACGATCCTCGCGGCCGACCGCGGGCGACTGCGCCGGCAGCAAGCGGCGCTTCGCTCGCTGGTCGAATCGACCTGCACGCCACTTGCGCAGCCGCGCATCCCGGCGCTGGACGATCCCTTTCGGCTCGCCCCCCTGCCCCCCCCGGGACGCTGACCAGATCGCCACCGGGCCCTCCGCAAAATCGGCCGAAACGTCGTCTGGTCGCAATCTACAGCCGGTCTGATGCACTCGAGGTCCTCCGATCCCCGGCTGTGCCCGATCGCCGAACGAGCCCCGGCGAAGCCCCGGAGTCCAGCGACCGGGCTCCCACCGCGCTCCAGATCGATTAAACCGGGATCATGGACGAAGATCGGCCGACCCTGAGCTATCGGACCCCCGCCGCCGCCGCGCCCGACGCTGCCCCGGCGCCCAGCGAGCAGCTCGCCGACCTCACCGTGCCGATGCTCGGCCAGGTGAGCGTCGAGCTCGGCCTCGGCGCCCCGATCCGCCTCAGCCTCGACCACGACGAGCTGCGCCTGACGCCCGGCTGCGGCGTGCGCGTACGGGCCACCGGCCTGCCGCCGCTGCTCCTGCGGCACCTCCGGATCGACATGAGCACCGCCGGCTTCGAGCACGACGCCACCGGCCTCGGCGCCTTCGAGGCGCGCGCCGTGTCGGTCGCGCTCGGGGCCGCCTTCACCCACCTCGCGCCGTGGCAGCCCGGGCGCAGCATCGTCGACCTCGTCATGCAGAACCTCCCGCAGCGCGCCGACGGTCGCCGCCGCGTGTGGGGTGCCGGTCCGGCCGCCGTCTGGGTCGACCCCGACACCCGCATCGACCTCGCCGTCACCTCCGAGGCCTTCGAGCTCGCCCTCTCGCACGCCGTCTACCTCCGCGTGATCGGCCTCGGCATCGGCCTGCTCGCCGTCCGTTACCTGTTCGGCAGTCAGCGCCTCGAGCTCGACGGCCCGCGCGGCCAGCCGCTGCGCAACGCCCTGCTGCGCTTCGTCGCCTGGGTCGCCACCCGATACCTGCGCAAGCGCCTGCCGCCCGCGCTGGCCACCCCCGGCTACGACCCCTTCGCCGATCCCGATCGCCGCGCCCACTTCCAACGGCTCGCCGCCAACTTCGCCAGCAAGAGGCCCGCGAAACCTGTCCCCACGGACAGCTCCCCCGCACCTGCCCCTTCGGACAGCCACACCACCGCCGCGCCCGCCGCCGCCGCCGGCCAGCACAGCCTCGCCGCTCGGCTCGCCACGCTCAAGGACCTCCGCTTCACGCCCGGCCCGCTGCCCCCCGGCGCGCGCCTGATCGCCGTCGTCCCGCTCGGTGCACACGGCAGCCTCGCGCTGTGTACCCACCGCGCCGGCAACCTCGACATTCGTCGCAGGGGCCCCCGGATCACCCTCGATGCCAGCGCCGGGCTGTTCTTGCACGCCGAACAGGCGCCTGGCCTCGAGGACCTGCAGATCCGCCACGTCGCCGTCGCCTTCGGCCCCTTGCTGGTCGAGGTCACCACCCAGCCGCCGCTCGGCAGCTTCACGCAGGCCGTGATCCAAAAGCTCGCGCGCACCGTGCTGACCACCAAGATCCCGACCGCCACCCTCGAGCGCATCGAGGCGCTCGGCACCCGCGACGAGCTGCTGCGCCAGCCGATGGGCCAGGCCACGCTCACGCTCACCACCCCGCGCAACGACGAGATCCTGCTGCGTCACGGCCCCGAGGCGCTCGAGCTCTCGATCCCTGCCGGCCTCGAGCTCAAGTTCATCGGTCTCGACATGGTCCCCGACGCCACGATCAAGGGCGTGCGTTACACCTGGGCCACCGGCGACCTCAAGCTCGACGCCACCCCCGAGCTCGGCGACCTCGGCAACATGTTCGTCACCCAGCTCGTGCGCCACCGGGCCGCGCCGCACCTGCCGCGCCAGTTCGGCGCGCACGGGCCTGACACCAGCCTCCCGATCGACCCCGCGATCGCTGGCTCGCGCCAGGCCGTGTTGTTCGCGCAGACGATCCCCGCGCTCGGTGCCCTGCAGATCCGGCTCAACCCCGCCGACACCGTCACGTTTAGCCTCTCCGCCTCCTCGATCCAGCTCAACAGCGGCCATGGCGTCGCCGTATTGATGCCCGACCTCCAGATCGCGCTCGTGCTCAAGCACTTCCGCTTCGAGGTCGGCGCCCGCGGGCTCGCCACCGACATGCAGCTCGGCGACTACCTCACCGAGCAGCTCACGCGCTTGCTCGAGAAGATGGCCCTACCGCCGCTGCAGCGCGGCTTACCGATGTGGAAATCCGGCCTCGATCCGATGCTGCCCTGGCAGATCGTGCGCCTCGACGCCGGCCCGCTCGGTCCGATCGACGTCAACCTCGGCCCCGGCGGCGCCTTCGTCGTCGAGCGTGGCCCTGACGCGATCGAGATCCGCAGCGACCCCTACCTCGAGATCCGCGCCGAGCGTCAGGACTTCGTGCCGCTGCTCGCCTTCCGCAAGATCCGCTGGGAGCCCGCCACCGACGCGTGGAGCGTCGAGTTCGATCCGCCGGTCGGTCCGCTGATCCCCGAGGTCCTCCAGCGCCTGGTCCACAAGCTCGCGCCGGGCCCTCTACTGGCCAAGATCACCGAGATGGCCGCCCTGCCCGCGCCGCCCTCCGCCCCGCTGCCGCCCTCCGCCCCGCCCGCGGTGTCCGGCTCGCTCGTGTACGAGACCGACATCCCGAAGATCGGCGCCGTGCGGGTCTGCGCCGACCCCAACCACGTCGTCGACCTCGTGCTCAACCGCCGCGCCGCCAACATCACCCTCGGCGCTGGCCTGGTCGCCCGGATGCCCGGCCTCGGCTTCGACGTGCAGGTCCAGGGCGTCGAGGTCACCTTGCGGCCGATCAGCGCCCACCTGGCGACCACGGCCGAGGCCGGCCCGCTGTTCGACCACGTCATCGAGCACACCCTGCGCACCCTGCTCAAGGATCACGCCGACAGCTTCTGGCCGACCGACGAAGGCGCGCGGATCGGTCAAGACACCCTGCTCGTGCTCGGCCGCGGCCAGCCCTGGGGTCCGCTCCGCGTGTGCGTGCCGACCGACGGCGACATCAAGGTCCACCTCGACAAGCAGGGCTTCGCGCTGCGCTCCGAGGGCGGCATCTTCATCTCTGGCCAGGCGATCGACTGGCTGCCCGACTTCTACCTGCACACCCTCGGTTACACCTTCGAGACCGGCGCCGTCGTGCTCGAGATCAGCGGCATCGAGGAGACCTACTACCACGAGAAACACCCCGTCAGCCCCGTCACACAGGCGCTGCTGGCCCACCTCATCAAGGTCCTCGCGCTGCCGAAGCTGCCCGCGTGGACCGCCAAGCTCGGCCTGCGCAGCTTCCCGCTGCCGCCGGTGCCGACCGGTGATCCAGCCCGGATCTCGATGGTTCGCCTCAAGCTCCCGGGCGAGTTCGGCGAGGTTCAGATCTCCATGCCGCCCGACGACACCGTCACCGTGCGGATCGACGACGACGAGGCCTCCGTGATCAGCGAGCGCGGCCTGTTCGCCACCCTGCCCGGCCTGCGCTTCGAGCTCCAACTGCGCGGGATCCGGTATCACATGCACAGCGGCGAGATCCAGGTCGGCGGCCTCGGCCAACTGGAGAACGCCCTGCTCGAGGCCGTCGTCGCCCGCCAACTGCGTCAGAACGTCCCGCAGATCGCCAGCGAGACGCCCGCCGAGGTCACCTCTGCGCTGAGCACCCTGCTCGATCAACTCCCCGTCGACGACAAGGGCCGCCGCGTCCTCTTCTCGCACAAGCTCGCCAACCTGCTGCTGCCCGAGAGCCCGTGCCTGATCGTCCGCTTCACCGCCGACGGCCTCGCCTTCACCTCCGATCCCCCGATCACGATCGACGGCCCGGCCCGCATCGACTTCGCCTTCAACGGCATCCGCTACAGCTTCGTCGACGCCTCCTTCCACCTCGACCTCGACAACGCCGGCGCCGCCGTCTCGGGCCTGTTCACCCCGATCATCATCAATCAGGCCGAGAAGCGCCTCAACGCGATGTTCAAGCCGCTGCTCCCCGCCCCGATGCGCGAGCCCGGCTACAGCCTCGCCACCGACCCCCGCTCCGAGGAGCACATCGCCGACATCATCGAGAACTTCGCCCTGCTCGGGAAGAAGCGGCGGGCGACTGCCTGAAAGCGACGCCGGCCTCAGCCGCTGATCGCTATGCGGCCGAGCAACTGCTCAGTGGCCTCGCCGGTCAGCGTGATCACCCCGAACAGCTCGCGCGCCGCGATCCCCTCGGCGTTGAGCCGCGCGACGAGCTCGGCGATCCGCTCGTCATGCGCCCGACGGTCGCGCAGCCGACGTGCCGCGGCCGCGGCCTCCTGCTCGCGTCGCAGCCGACGCTCCTCCTCCCATAGATCGAGGTCTCGCTCGGCCCGCGCCTTGGCCTCGTCGAGCGTGCCGGCCCGCGCCCTCTCCTCGTGATGAAAGCTCAGCGTGTAGCCCGCTGCGCCGTAGCAGTGCGTTATCTGCAGCGCCTCGCGGCCCTCGACGTGGCCGACGCGATCCCGCAGATACTGGCCGCACGCCCTCCACTTGATCCGCGACGTCCGGGCCCTGGTGACCCCCTTGTTGCCATCCATCGCTTTGTGAGACATTTAAAGACATCATATGAGAGACAGTGACAGAGCGCAAGCCAGGACCGCGCGGCTAGACTCCGCGCGTGCCGGTAGCCCCGAAGCTCACGACGAAGCTCGTCGCCGAGGCCGCGGGCGTGACGACGCGGACCGTGTCGCGCTGGGTGAAGCTCGGGCTGCTGCCCGCTCCCAAGCTCGTCTACGGGGCGCTGAGAGGTAAGCAGACGTTTTGGCCGGCGCACGCCGCTGACCAGGCTCGCTGGGTGCGCGCGCAGATCGAGGCCGGCGAGACCTGGCAGGAGGTCAAGGCCCGGCTCGACGCCGGCGCCTTCCCCACCCCGGCGCAGCGCTGAGGCTCACTCGGCCTCCTGCACCACGCCGATCACCCGCGCGACCACCCGCAACTGCTCCCAGCGCTCGACCCGCAGCTCCGCCTGCGCCGTCGACCAGCTGCGCAGCGTCCACGCCCCGTCATCCGCCCGCGCCGGCACCTTGATCATCGCCTCGCTCGCGTCCGGCCCGTCGTGGGCGACCAGCAAGCAGGGGCGTCCCTCCACGTAGTCTGCGGACGGCGCGTCGAGCCGGGCGCACAGCACGAGGTCGCCGTCGCGGATCGGCCAGGGGCCGCCGTCCATCGAGTCGCCGTGGGCCCGCACCACGAAGTTTCGCCGCGGATCGACGGCATGCTCGCCACGAACACGGATCCGCGTCAACTCTTCGGTGCCAGCGTGCTGTACGTCGCCGAGCCCGCAGGCGACCGCGAGCTCGCGGTAGTACGGCAATGACGGCGACGCGTCGCGTGATCCATCCAGTAGCGGGACCAGCGTCCAGCGGCCGCTCTCCTTGCGCAGCACGGCGCGGTCGTCCGTGCCGTTCTCGCCCGCGTCCAGACCGTACAGATCCTTGAGCAACGAGCCGAGCACGTTGTCGCCGCCCCGGCGCTTCCAGGCGACGTTCACGGCCACCTTGACGAAGCGAAAGATGTACGGCTGACCCTCGACCCACACCTCGACTTCTTCGTCCTTGGCCGGCACCTCCGGCGTGCGAATAAATCGCAAGATCGGCCTGGTCTTGCCCTTCGATGGTTCGCCGGGCTTCGCCTGCTTGCCACCCCGCTTCACTATCACCGGGATCCCCGCGGCGACCTCCGGGCGGGCCCGCTGCGCGTCCGCCGTGCGAGCCTCCCAGATCTCGTCGACCATGGCCTCGAGGACAGGTGCATCGATATCGTCGACCGGCCGGCGAAGGCCGATCGCGTCGCCGCGCAGGATCATGGTCCTGGGCCACATAGCGACCAGCGCGGCGACCGACCCTCGGTCGCCGCCCAGGCGCTGTCCCAGCGCGGAGACCTCGATCGGTCGCGTCACCCCGCCGAGATCGAGCCACACGCCGAGCGCCGGCCACGCGGCGGGCGAGCGCGTGCTGGCGCCCTCGAGCGCGGCCAGATCCTCGCGCCATGCCACGAGCACGCGCTCCTCGTCCGCGGCGAGCGCCTCCTCGCTCCGTAGCAGGTCCCACCAGCATCCGGCGGTCCGCACCGCGACACGCACCTGCAGACCCGTCGCGGCCAGCTCCCGCAGCGTCGGTCGTCGCCCCAGGTCGTCGCGCAGTCGTCTGAAGGCCGCGAGCGCCTGATCGCCGCCGTGCTCGCCGCTCATGCGCGTCAGCATATCGATCACCTCGGTCGCTATATGTACGCTGCACCCGGGCGGTAGCGGCATATCGCCGCTCCGCAGCCGCCTCGTCGCGGCCTCGCCGCCCAACTGGACGCCGAGCAGGGCGAACAGCGCCCGCGGCCGCGCCAGAAAGCTGTGATGATTCCCGATGAAGTCGAGGATCACCAGATGCGGCTTGCTCGAGCGCTCCGGCAGCCGCAGACCGCGGCCGAGCTGCTGCAGGAAGACCACCGGCGACTCGGTGGGTCGCAGCAATACGACCACGTTGATATCGGGCACGTCGACGCCCTCGTTGAAGACATCAACCGTCGTGATCGCCTCGAGCTCGCCTGCCATCAATGCGCTCAGGCTCGGGCCCCGCGGCGCCCCGCCCCTCTCGCTGTGCACGGCGACCGTCACGACCCCGTGATCCGACAGGAACTTCGCCATGAACTCGGCGTGCGCGATCGATGCGCAGAACCACAGCCCGCGTCGCGGCGCCGGTGGAGCGTGCCTGCGATACTCCTCCAGTGCTCGCTGCGCGTGCGCCACGGTGGCCAGCGCGGCGCTCAACGCCGCCGGATCGAAGCGGCTCGAGCGCCAGGGGATCGGCGCGTAGTCGACGACGTCCTTGAGCCCGTGATAGATGAATGGCACCAGTCGGCGCGCCGCGATGCCGAGCGCGAGGTCGGCCCGAAAGATCAGCCGGTCCTCGCACAGCTCGAGCAGCTCCGCCCCGTCGCCGCGCTCGGGCGTCGCGGTGATCCCGAGCATGAATTGTGGCGTGAAGTGACCGAGCACCCTTCGGTACCCGAGCGCCGCGGCGTGATGAAATTCGTCGATTACGATCAGGTCAAAGTGGTCTCTCGGCCAGGTCGTCAGGTGCTCCGGGCGCGCCAGCGTCTGCACCGACGCGAACACCAGCTCGGCGGCGCGATCGCGCTGCGAGCCCTTGAACAGCCCGGCGCTGCGCCCCGGGAACACCCGCGCGAAGGCGCTGCGGGCCTGGACGATGATCTCCTCGCGGTGGGCCACGAACAGCACCCGCCGCGCGCCCAGTTGCTCGGCGTCGAAGGCCGCGAGCAGCGTCTTGCCGAGCCCGGTCGCCAGCACCACCAGCCCGCGCATGGCCCCGCCCTGACGCGCCCGTGCCAGCGCGGCGAGGGCCTGTCGCTGGATCTCGTGCGGCCTCGGCGGCTCCTCGGGAGGATCCCAGCGGATCGGCCCGGGCCGCGCCGCATATGCATCGATCCACTCCGTGGTGAGCGCCACCGTCTCGGGCGCGCCCCAGAGGTGCTCGAAGCGGGCCCGGATCGCCGCGACCTCCCGCGCCGGTCCCCGTTGCGGGGCGCGCAGGTTCCACTCCACCGCGCTCGTCAACGCCGCGCGGCTGAGATTGCTACTACCCACATACGCGACCGCCGCGGCCCCGGCCACGAATATATACGCCTTCGCGTGAAAGCTGGTGAAGCCCTGGCACCGATATACTCGCACCTTGAGGGCCGGGAACGCCGCTGCCAGATCGCCCAGCTCGCGCAGCGCCTCCGGATCGGTGATACCGAGATAGTCACCGGTGAGGACGCGCACGGTGGTCCCGCGGCGCAGCGCGTCCTCGAGATCATCGCGCAGCAGCGCCACGCCCGAGGCCTGGATGAACGCGGACAGCATGTCGGCCTCGTCGGCGAGCGCGAGGGCGGCCTGCAACGCCGGCAGCAATCTCTGCTCCTGTCCGCCGACGAACGCCGGGAGCCCCGCGAAGGCCGCAGGGGCCGGGTACACGCACAGGTGCCACTGGGCCGCCCCCGGCGCCTCGAGCTCGAAGCTCACGCTCCCGCCAGCGACGCCCAGCGCATCGATCAAGGCCAGCACGTCGAGCCGCTCTGCGCCCGACAGCTCCGACCAGCGCGTCACCGGGCGCCTCGTCGAGATCAACACCGTGCCGGCCTCGACGCCCGCCACCGCGTAGGCGGTGGTATTCGCCTGGATCGTCGGGCCCATCAGCGCCGCTTGTTCGCTGCTCATCCGCGGACTCTACCCGAGCGGCGGGCGATCTGCGCGCATCTCGACGGGTCCGCGTGCCCATGAACTACTTCCTCCCGGACAGCCAGGACCTCGTCGATCCCAGCTTCGATTTCACCAGAGAGAATCGCAGCGCCGACCGGGTACGTCACCAGGACGACCACTACGCGCATGAGGTCTTCAAGACCCGGAAATCGCCGCCGCGGGTTCCACAATGTGTGGACATTCTACCAGCGCCTCAAACGCGGGCTCGCCGACGGTATCATCACCGCCCCCGGTCGGGGGTATGGCGTCCCGCCCATGCCCCTCGGCGATGCTCCTGAGGCCTCGCCCATTTGAGCCCGGGTCACCCACGGCCCCGGTCGGTCTCGCATTGGGCGCGTGCCTCGCCGCGCTGCGAGGCAGCGCAAGCATGCAGCGAGCCCGCACCTTGACACCAACGACTGTAACGTTTACAACTGTCACAGTTCACGATGACTGACGCCCCCGAGTACACGATCGACGAGCTCGCCGCGATCACGCGCGTGCCCGGTCGGACGATCCGCTTCTATCAAGGCCGCGGGGCCCTGATGCCGCCGGTGATCCGCGGGCGCGTCGCCTACTACGGCCCGGCCCACCGCGAGCGGCTCGAGCGGATCGCCCAGTTGCAGGACCGCGGCCTGCGGATCTCGGCGATCCGCGACCTGATGGTCAGCATCGATCGCGGCGAGGTCGGCATCACCGAGTGGCTCGGCGTCGAGCGCGAGGTCCAGGCCTCGTGGGCGGAGGACCGCCCGCGCACCGTCACCACCGCGGAGCTGTATGAGCTGGCCGGCTCGCGCCGCCCGGGCCTGCTCGCGGACCTGGTGCGCAGCGGGCTCGTCACCCGCCGCGGGGAGGTCCACCTGCTGCACAGCCCCGCGTTGCTGGCGGTGGCGATGAAGCTCGAGGCGGCCGAGATCGACCTCGACACCGCCGCCGGCGCGGCCCGGATCGTGCGCAAGCACGTGGCCAAACTCGCCGACGAGCTGGTCGCGTACCACGTCAAGCGCGTGCGCGACGGCGCGGTGGTCAGCGCGGACCTCGGGGCGATGTTCTCGGCGCTGCGACCCGGCGGCATCGAGGCCGTGCGCGTCATGTTCGGCCGCGAGATGGAGCGCTCGCTGCGGGGCTTGCTGGCCTCGGGCAAGCTCGCCGAGCTGCCAGCCCGGCGCAGCAAACGGGCCCGTGTGGCGCGCAGCAAGCGGGAGACCCCATGAACGACCACGACGACGCCCACGAGCGCCTGGCCCACCTGCGGGGCGGACTACAACTGCTGGGCGCCGGCATCGAGGCCGGCGTCGAGATCGTCGAGGACATGCACCGGGCGATCGCCGCGACCCCGCTGGCGGTGCTCGCCGCGATGCCGAGCACGCGGGGCCTGCCGCGGATCCATGAGGGTGTTCGCCGCGGCGTGTAC